>Ga0114976_10000013_pt1 | contig 85125 bp, 105 predicted proteins | sample S_130805_EF_Meta_FD_87319 | JGI IMG/M metagenome (GOLD analysis project Ga0114976, IMG submission 87319) | Freshwater microbial communities from Lake Simoncouche, Canada to study carbon cycling - S_130805_EF_MetaG | ecosystem: Environmental > Aquatic > Freshwater > Lake | place: Lake... | reverse complement strand
TTATGTCATATAATAATTCACCTGTAGGAATTAATTCGTATGTTGGTGATGGACAAGGTACATTAATTGTATAAGTATAATTATATATTGCAACATAGCAATCATAAGTTCCATACCAATAATCTGTGACATAAGTAAATGGAAATGTTTGTTCACCTAAACTAATTGTACTACCAGTACAAGAATAAAAGGTAACATTTGCGGTTAATCCGCTTAAATTTACACTTGATATAGACGCTCCGCAAAATGACATAATTATAAATACTTTTAATTCTTGAATTTTATCTTAACAAATACCTGTGTTTATTACCAAAGTACCACTTAACTGAACAAATTTTGCTCCGTCTGAAATTGTAAAATTGGCTCCGATTGGCGCAATTGTTAATTCTTTGTTTCCATATACATGGTCTCCAACTTCTAAATTATCAAATGGTTTTGTTGTAAATATTTTTACATTTGCAGGATTTGCGAATGAATTAACTGATTGACAAACATTTTGATACCATCCACCTGTTCTTAAATTTCTTTCATAAACTGGTGACGGAGTATTTGAAGGTGTTGCCGTGTTGGTTGGAGTGGGTGTTTGCGTTGTTGGTGTTGCCGATAAACTTACCGTTGGAGTAACTGTTGGAGTTATACTTGGAGTTGGTGTATTTGATGGACACAATCCCATATTCACAATACTTAATGGACCACTATAACTTTCTTTAACTAAATCGTCGGCGCAAACATATTGAGTGTCTAATGGAGATATACTTGAAACACTGATAATACCAGTACATCCTGTAAATCTATAATAACCGTCTTCTACACTGTTATAATTTGTTATTCGATATTGATTACAAAAACTCATTTTTTATAGTCCGTATTTTGATTTTAACTTATTTTCAAATATCCATAATTAACCGTAATACCTGATGCCGTATTATTTTGAATACCGAATACAAATGTATTTGTTGATGTACCTACTGCTGGTGAAGCGGTGGATATTGCACCCGCGGTTCCTATAATCTGTACAGGTATACTTGTAAACAATATTGGACTACCCCCACCAGTATAATTCCATGCATACTGATAACCAATTACGGGTACATTAAGATTACTTACACTTACTGTAGCATTATAAACTATTATACCATTTGGAATATTTCCCTGAACCCATAAGTTATACGTATTACTACTATCAACTGTAAAACTGTAGTTGTTGGTTCCTGGAGTCACCGTCCAACTACCTGTAGTACCAGATAAACCTGAAATTCCACTTGTTCCAGAACTACCAGATGTTCCTGAAGAACCACTTGTTCCAGAACTACCAGATGTTCCTGAAGAACCACTTGAACCTGAAGAACCACTTGTTCCAGAACTGCCTGATGTTCCTGAAGAACCACTTGAACCTGAAATTCCACTTGTTCCAGAACTGCCTGATGTTCCTGATGAACCAGATGTTCCGCTAGTTCCTGATGAACCAGATGTTCCTGATGAACCAGATGTTCCTGATGAACCAGATGTTCCGCTAGTTCCTGATGAACCTGAAGTTCCACTTGTTCCCGTTGAACCTGAAAATTGTTCAGTTAATGATGAAAAATATATTTTATTAGTTATTCCTGATGGAGCTACATCATAGTTTACAATAGCCATCCAAGATTCTGGTTGTCCTGATGTTGCTAATGGTAATTGGGATATTGGTAAATTAGGCATTTTATTTTTATTTTATAAATATGTTTTTATAGTCCGTATTTTGATTTATCAGCATTGAAGTTTTGTAAAACTTGGGTAGAGGTAAGTGACGCGTTGTATAAACGAGTTATACCAATTTTTCCATCAAACCATTGAACAAACTCCCCACCATTGTAACTACCAATGTAAAGTGGGTTAACCGTGTTTAATATACTTGACAAATTATGCCCCACACTTCCTATACTTACACCATTTACAAATGTTTCAAGTGTATTAGATGCAACATTTGTAAACACATAAACTATTTGATACCATGTACCAATCGTTCCAACGTAGTTTGTACTATTAACAAACAATGATGAGCCAGTACCACTGCCAGAACCTAATTGAGCGTAATAAGTTGTATTAGTTGTTCTAATACTATAACTTACATCTATCGTCAGACCTCCATTGTCAAACTTTCCAAGAACAACATCATTACCTAAAACTGCTTGATTAACCCATACTTCCATAGTCCAGTTCCCACTTCCCGGCTCTAATAACGCATTGTCCGCAACACGAACTTGTGATGAAGTTCCATTATATGTAAAGTAAGGTGATGTAAATGTAATACCCGACATTGAACCATTTAATCCATTACCTGATAAATCATTAATTGTTGTTCCAGTACCAGGGTAACTTGATGGATTACTTGGGTCAAAATACAATACAAGATTAGTGGTTACGGGAACTGCAGGTGTTGAGGTTGGCGTCGGAGTAGTGGTTGTTGTGTTTGTTGGAGTCTGAGTCGGAGTTGATGTTAATGTGGTTGTAGGGGTTTGTGTTGGTGTTTCGGTATTAGTCGGAGTTGGAGTTGGTGTTTCGGTATTAGTAGGAGTTGGAGTTACTGTAGGGGTAGGAGTTGGTAATGGAAACTCAATCACAATTTCAAATCCATCCTCTTGTAAAATCGTGAAATAATCTTCCTGCAGTAAGAAATTACCATCTGGTAATGTTGACGTAGGAGTTTGAGTTACAGTTGGTGTATTTGTTGGAGTTAACCCAAAAGTAGAGGTAGGACTTGGTGTTACGGTTTGAGTTGGTGTATTTGTAGGTGTTTCAGACGGAGTATTAGTAGGAGTTTCCGTATTTGTTTGTGTTGGTGTGTTTGTAGGTGTCACCGTATTTGTTGGTGTTATTGTTTGAGTGTTTGTTGGCGTATTAGTAGGTGTTTCCGTTGGTGTATTTGTAGGTGTATTTGTTGGTGTTTCAGTATTAGTTGGTGTAGGAGTTGGAGTTCCTGTCTCTGTTACGGTTACACTAGGTGTAGGAGTGTTAGTTGGTGTTGTTGTCGGCGTAACCGTAGGACAAGGAATCAAATCATACTCCAAGTCATCACATGGCAATGGAAGTAATTCCAAATCATTACATGGTAATGGAAGATATTCTAAATCGTCACTCGGAATAATAATCGTACAATCAGGACATTCAGGATTTAATAATGTATATCTATTTTTTAGAATTCTAAAATTATGTTTGACCTGAGAAGCATTCAGTGGTTCAACATACATCCTAAATGCACTAACATCTCCAATCAAACTACCCCCAAAATATTCTTCTAGCTTAATATGTGTGGTTAATCCTGAATATATTGTGTTATCTAAATCATGAGTAGTTAAACATTCGGGATCTTGTTGGTAAGTTATTTCGCTTATTGTTTCAGGGCATCCACCAGAGAATGTTAAATTATCTTTAAGTCCCTGAGTTCCTCCACCAATTGAAATATTATATCCAACACCAATTTGTTTTTCTTTTTGAACATCTAATAATCTTGGAATAATTTCTTCAAAGTTTTCGGCAACCATAAACAACTTGCCGTTTACGAATATTTTTAGAGTGCCTAATCTATATTTTTTCTCTTCAGTCCAATTATCATTAAAAGTTACAATTTCAGTTGTTGCCGGATCGTAAGGTAATTCATGAGTCAGTGGAGGCTCAATTAAACTAACGCTGTTGTTTGCTGGTGTTGCGGTATAAATTGTATCAACAAGAAGACCAAGTCCTCCCTTCTCATAAAGGTCACATGTGTCCAACCACTGATTTCTTTGGAATACTGCGTCAATTTGAACCCAATGTTCTACATTGATATAAGTCGTATTTTTACATTCATCAAAAATACCTCTTGTTGAACACCATTCAGTTACAGAGGTTCCTGTGGCATATGTTAGTCCTGTCAAACAAGTACCACTTGTTTCACAACCGCCAGTAATTCTATATGTCTTGATACAAACTCTTGGGTTACCTGTATCTCCACTCAACCTTATTGATAATCCATTTGACACACCATCATATAATGGGTCTTTTTCAGGATATTGTGCGTTGACTTGGCAATCACAACTACATCCACACGAACAATTTTTTGATGTCCCACCTGAAATCTGATACACTTCAAGACAATCAGAAGAGGTATTCGCAGAACTAGCACATCCACAAGTATGCATACAAGTCAACCCTGAAGTTACTCTTGTATATCCTGAATCTTGTTTTGGTTCTCCATCAGCATAATGATAGAATTTGTTTTCCGCCCGAGAACCCATATAAAAGAATGTACCTTTATTATTAGGATATCGATTGTTAAGTCCGACACTTGTATCTCCTGTCCATCGGTATCTTAACATGAACTCGGCAGTCCATCCTAATGGAACTCTTTGTGGAAAAATTTGATAGTTATAACCAGGGATTTTGTAGAACCCTTGAAAAAATCCTCCATCTAATCGGGCAAAATACCCAACAGCACCACCATCAGTTGCGTAATTCAAATCGTAACTATACGAGTTATCATTCCACAATCTATTTTGTGTTGTTGTAAATCCAGTGATAGGATGAAGTTTCATTCTCCTATCGTATTTGTATCTACTATATTTGTCTGTATTGTTTGTGTAAAGTCCTTTTGTGATTTGTATTGTCTCTCCTGACATTTTTTTAACCAAACCATTATCAATACCAGTCAAACCTACGTCACATAAGTCAGTTACTTTTGGACAAAAGTTAGGGTCAATGTCTTCAGGGTTCCAATAATTTTCAGAAACAATTACGTCATTATCAAAAGTACAGGAACCTGATTGACATATCGTAGTGCCAGTACTATTGAAATCGAATTTGAATGGCATTCTATTTCCATCATCTTCACCTATTAATAATGGTGAAAAAATTACCTCTTGGTCATAGTCCTTCTCGTCTGAAGCCAAACAGATATCGGTAATTTCATTGACAGGTCTAATCCCCCAACGTCTAAAATTGTACTGATTAATATTTTGATATGCCATAAACTAATGATAAATACCTTATGTCATAGTATTTATAGATAAAAACTGCGATATGATTCCTGTAGATACTGAATTTTTTTCATCACCTTATTATTTCCTTATGAGAGATAAGGGAGATAAGTATTCCTTATATTTCTCCGTTGAGAATACTTTGACCGAAGCACGTAAAAAAGATGAGGTCATTCACTTCTCTAAAGAAAAGGGAGAAAAGGTGAAAAAACATTTGAAAAAAATTGCCAAAGAGAAAAAAATCAAAAACACAAAAACTTTGAAAACTGATTTAGAGGAATTGGTTAATTCTGATGGAAGTATGTCAAATTCTAAAATTCCAATTTTAGATCCAAGATTACATCCAAGAAAAACTATGGACCAAACAGTAGCGGCATCTAGAATTACTAATGACCCAATCTCTCGTGGTTATAGAACTTACTATGGTGAAAGCGAAGTAAAAGAAATCGATATGTCAGGAGCATTTGGTTATGAGGAAACCAAAGATATGGATGGATGTGAAACTTACAAATATTTTGTAGAAGAATTAGGAATGGAAAAAGATGATGCCAAAGAACGAGTATCACAACAAGGTAAAGATTGGACGTGTAAAAAAGATGAAAAGTCAGAATATTCTGACGATCCAAATTTTATAACAAGAGCAACTCTTTCCGAAATCCAAAAACAAAAAGCAATCAAAGTTGTGGAAGATATGTTGGCGAAGAAAAAAGATTCAGGTTCAGCAGATGTTGGAAAAAAAGAAACTGAAACTTTATCTCCAGTTTTGAAAAAAAATCTTCAGTCATTAATTAAACAAGCAGAAAAACACGGGTTTTCTAAAAAAGATTTAATAAAAATAATTCAAGGTGAATAAGGATTTATATAATTCGTCCAAAGGTGAAATTGAATTTCCATCAACCATGAGGAACCATATGAAAAAATGTTTCCACATGGTAAAAAATGCTGATGAAAATACTGAAGGGTATAACCGTAATCAAGAATTACAAGATAAAAATTTTATAGAGTACAAACAATTAAAAAGAATAAAAAACTTTTTTGACAATTTTATCGGAAATCATAAAGAACCGTCATTCATTTTGAATGGTGGTGTTGAAATGAAAAATTGGGTTAACAATGAGTTAAGGAAAATGAGGGACTATACCAAAATGACCAAAACAAATAAAATGGATGCTGGAATGCAGAATCAATTTATCAAACCTCACGAAAAAGATTTTACCAATGTGAGACCCTCACAAAAACACGATAACACATTCAACAAACATGACTCAGCAGTAACTGAAAGTCTTAAAAGAATAAACGAAATAATGAAACAATTATAATTATGGGAAACGAACTCGCAATCGATTTATCTCAAGATATCCCAAATGCATTGACAGCAATTGGTGATGTAGAAAGAGCAAAACTAATACCTAAAAATGATTTTAACGCAGTTGGTAACGAATATTCTGTCGTTAACAGAGATGCTATCGCTGATGGTGATTCTATGGGTAGAGGTACTGGCACATTCTTGGATGTCTACAACGTAAATGCAGGAACAATTACTGACGTTGTTGAACGAAAAAATGAAATAAAAATAAATAAATTCAATTCATCAAAAACTTACCCTAACTTTTAATGAAATTACAAGAAACACTTAAAGGTTTAATTTGTGAAATCGCTTCTGTCGATAGCGTTGTTAACGCCATTAAAAACAAACAGAAAGTGATTATCTATTATGATGGTGATGAGCCAGGTGGTAGAGGACTCAGACAAATTGAACCTGTGTGTTTAGGTACAAGTAAAGCAGGAAATAAAGTATTACGAGCGTGGGATGAAGAAGGTTCATCTCACACAGCCTACAAAGGAGAACAACCTTTACCAGGGTGGAGACTTTTTAGATTAGATAAATTACTATCCCTGAAACCAAGTGGAGAAAATTTCGCAGAAATGAGACCAAATTTCAATCCAAATGGTGACAAAAGTATGACTTCGATTATTATTATAGCAAAATTCTAATTATGGACCAATTAATGCAAAAACTTATGATTTCTAAAGCCATCATGGATAAGACCGATGGTATTAAAAGAATCGATAATAGAGAGATGAATTCTCCATCAAATATGGTAGAGTCATTCAATATACCACAAGCAAAATACAATATTCCTCAAGAATACCTTCAGGAACAACCATCTCAACAAATGAGTCAACCTTATTTATCATCTTTACCTGTTGAAAACACAAAGCCGGTTGGAGTTCCTACAATAGATGCTATCAAAAATTCAAGACTTCCTGATGAGATTAAAAAACTTATGATGGAACACCCAATTTCACAACCACAACAACAACAAACCGCAACACTTTCTAATGATTTAATTGAAAGAGCTTCAAGATTAATGAAAGAAAATCCAAGTGGATATATTCCTGAATCCGCAAAACCGAAACAACAGTCACAGGTACAATCATCTCAACCTACAGGAAACATTGACTACAAGGTTTTACAGAAAATGATTAATGAAGCAGTTAACGACGCATTAAAAGAAAATGGATTGTTAGTAGAATCGACCGACAAAACGAATGAGTTATTCAGTTTCAAAGTTGGTAAACACATATTTGAAGGTAAAGTAACAAAGATTAAAAAGTTATCTTAACTAATTAGACCCACAATAAAATGTGGGTTTTTTTATGAGAAAAAGTATCCATTTGACAGAGCGGGATATTTATTTATATGGATGAAAAAACTAAAAAAAAAATAATAGAACAATACTTGAAAGGTTTTGGATCGACAACAATTGAAAAAAAAATAGGGGTTTCTAAAAGAACAATATTAAAAATTCTCAACGACGAAGATATTGTTAGAAAAAGAAATAGATGTACATCCCTCAATATCATAAAATCTAAAAATTATTTTGTTGTCAACCGGATGTGCCCGATTTGTAACAAGGAAATTGAAACTAAATCTATCGATAAGGCAATTGCATGTAGAAATCATTACAGAAAAGTTAATAATAATACTCCTTGTAAGCCATGCACATCAAAATTACAATCAGGAGAAGGAAACCCATTTTATGGAAAAAAACATACGAAAGAAACTCTCAATAAATTAAGTAAAACCTTATCAGATAACCCAAGAAAATATAGTTCATCTTCAAAACCTGAAAAACGAATTGAAGAAATTATTAAAGGTATTGGACTTGAAGTTATTCGGACTTATAGAGTCAACGAATATGTTTGTGACATTTATTTACCTAAATTTAATTTAATTATTGAATATAATGGTGACTATTGGCATTGTAATCCAAACAAATATAATCCCGATTATATACATCCTCATAAAAAAAAGACATCATTTCAAATATGGAGTGAGGATAAAATTAGAATTGACAACATTATAAAATATAATTATAATTTGGAAGTGGTATGGGAATCAAATTTTGACGAAAAAACCACAATTCAAAATATAATTAAAAAATATGAAACAAAAAATTAATGTTGTTGTAATCCCTAGTGACGCAAGTGGAGTCGGGAAATTTAGATCAGTAGACCCCCACGTTTTTCTTCAAAATCAATATTCTGATGAATTTCACGTCGATATTGTCTATCAACCCCCATATGATGATATTAATTTTTGGACTCAATATCAAATAGTTGCGTTCCACAGAAGTATTGGACCTGATTTTGACAGGGCCCACAGATTAATTCAAATGTTAAATTCGTTAGGTGTTGTCACCGTTTGCGACATTGATGATTATTGGATGCCAGGTAAAGAACATCCAATTCACGATATTATTCGGGTTAACAAAATCAATGAAAAGATTGTTGAGAATCTTAAAGTTGCCAAATTTGTTACAACAACAACCGAAATATTTGCGGATGAAATTCGTAAGTACAATAAAAATGTTATTGTATTCCCTAACGCAATCAATCCAAATGAGTCTCAGTTCAAAGAAAAAACTGAAGAATCAGATAAAGTAAGAGTTGGTTGGCTAGGTGGTTCATCCCACCTACACGATCTTCAATTACTTGATTCAGGATTTTCAAAAATCTTACCCCTCAAAGATAAAGTACAATATGTATTGTGTGGATTTGATACAAGAGGTTCCGTAACTGAAATAAATGCTCAAACAGGTGAACAAACCAAAAGGAATATTCTACCGGCAGAAACCGTATGGGCACAATATGAAAAGATATTCACCCAAAACTATAAAATAGTTTCTGAAGGTTACAAAAATCATCTATTAAAATACTCTCAAGAAGAGTATACTGAGGGTAAAGATGAATCATATCTCAGAGTATGGACAAAACCTGTCACAGGTTATGCTAAAAATTACTCCAAGTTTGATATTTCTTTATCTCCAATTAAAAACACAATGTTTAATAGAATGAAATCTCAGTTGAAGGTAATTGAGGCTGGTTTCTATAAAAAGGCAATCATCGCATCTAACATTGGTCCTTATACTATCGATTTGAAACATTGTTTAGACAATGGAAATTTTGTTGACGGAAATGCAATTTTAGTTAACGAATCAAGAAACCACGCAGACTGGGCTAAGTTCATCGAGAAATTAGTTAAAAATCCAAATCTTATTAAAGATATGGGTGAAAGGTTATATGAAACAGTTAAAGACAAGTATGACTTGAAGAATGTTACAAATGATAGAAGACAATTTTATATAGATATCGCTAATAAATCATGATTAACATTCCATTAGAAAAATTACTTTTTATTGATATTGAAACCGTAGGAATACAACCTGATTGGGAATCTTTAGAAAAATCCAATCTTGAACTTTCTTTTGTATTCGAAAATTATTTTGATTGGTTTCAAAAAAGATTCCCTGAGGATGCTGATAAACCAGTTGGGCAAATGTTTGTTAATAGAGCGGCATTAGTTCCTGAGTTTGCTAGAATTGCTTGTGTGAGTGTTGCCTTTGTAACCGATAAGGGTGAAACAAAGGTACAATCATTCAGTAACGAAAATGAAAAAGATTTGTTACAAGATGTTCAAAAACTATTACGAAGAGTTGGTGAATTAGGATTTTTCTTGTGTGGGCATAACGTCAAGGGATTTGATATTCCAATGTTAGCAAAACGAATGATTATCAACGGTTTGTTACCTCCAAAAATATTACCTGGCCATGAAACAAAACCATGGGAGATTAAGGCGTTAGATACAAAAGAATTGTGGCAATATGGTGGCTACGGAACAATTGCGTCTTTGGAATTGATGTGTGTTTCTATGGGAGTTGAATCTTCAAAAAATATGGAGGTTACTGGAAATAAAGTACACGAAGCATATTGGACAAATAAAGACATCAAAGGTATTGTAGAATACTGTGAAAAAGATGTATTAGTATTAATTGATGTCATAAAAAAAATTACAAGTTTAGTATAATGGAAAAATCAAATAATAATTTCGACCAAGATATTTGGAAACAAATTCAAGAAACATTCAATCAAATAAAAGAAGATACAGGAGTTGAACCTGAAGAAAATTATATTAAAGAATTGGAGGATTTATTGGGAATGTCAGTTGATGAAATGAATAAAAGTCATATGGAAATGTTGAAGACCAAATCGATTGGTGTCCAACTAGTTCATGATGACGCAAAAATACCATCATATGCTTATCCTTCAGATTCTGGATTTGATTTACGTTCAACAATAGAAATTAACATCCCCCCATTCGGAAGAGCTTTAGTACCAACTGGTTTAGTATTGTCTATTCCTGAAGAATATGAAATACAAATAAGACCTAAAAGTGGATTAGCTCTCAATCAAGGGATAACCGTATTAAATACTCCTGGCACAGTTGATTCAGGATACGTTGGTGAGATTAAAGTTATTTTGTTTAACACTAATAATGAAACTGTTACAATCTCAAAAGGAATGAAAATTGCTCAAGCGGTTTTGTGTCCTGTGATGTGCGGAAGATATGTTTCATTCGAATTAACTAATAAAGTTGATGATAAAGATAGAGGTAGTAATGGTTTTGGAAGTACAGGATTATGATTACAGTAGGTTATTCAACAAGAGAAAGTAAACCTGAGTTTATTGAGTATCTTAAAAAAAGTTCAGGATTCAAAAAACTTGAAGTTATTGAAAAAGTTAATAACGGTGGAAAATCCCTATCTCAAGTTTATAATGAAATATTATCAGAGGCAAAAACTGATATAGTTTTACTTTGCCATGATGACATATATTTTGATACACCCGCTTGGTATCCTAAACTTCTTAAACATTTCGAGAAAACTGATTTTGGTATTATCGGAATGGCGGGTACTACAATTATGCCTGATACTGGAATGTGGTGGGAAAATCGAAAAAAGATGGTTGGAATTGTCAACCATGAAAAAGATGGAAAAAAGTGGGAATCAAAGTATGCTGACGCAGTAGGTAATACTGTACATGAAACTGTAGTTGTAGATGGATTATTTATCGCAGTTCATAAGAATAGAATTAAAAAACAATTTAATGAAGATTTTAAGGGGTTCCATTTCTATGATATCCCTTTTTGTTTAGAGAATCATTTGGAAGGGGTTAAAGTAGGTGTCATTACAAACATTAGAATGACTCATAAATCGATTGGTCAAACTAATCAACAATGGGAAGATAACCGAAAATTATTCGTTGAAAAATACAAATCTCATCTTCCTATTAAATTACCCTTCGATTCAAACAAAAAAATCAAAGTATTAATTAGTTGTCTTTTTTTCAGAACATTCACAGGTTCGGAATTATATGTTTATGAATTGGCAAAAAACTTAATTAAACAAAATTGTGATGTTACAGTTGTATCGCAAATCGGAGGACCACTGACCGACTTGGCAAAAAAACAAGGGATTAAATGTTTACCATTTGAACAATCTCCAGGATTCAAATTAGGAGATGGTAAGTGGGGATTTACTACTGAAAATGGATTTCAACCATCTCAACCAAATGTCATGTATCGTGTTGGAGAAGTAAACTTTGATGTAATACACATGCAACATAAACCAGTTGCAGAAAGAATGATACAGTTTTATCCTGAAATAGATAAAATATATTCAATCCATTCTGAAGTAATTGAATTGGAAGACCCAATAAAACACGAATCAATTAAAAAATATATTGCAATAAGACCTGAGATAAAAGATTATATTATAAATAAATTCGAAATAGATGAAAATTTGATTGAAGTTATCTATAACCCTATAGATAATGAAAAGTTCAAATCAAAATCAATTAAAGAAGAAAACTATATACTATTTGTTGGAACCATAGATTATCTAAGAAAAGAGGCAATAATGGATTTAATTGACTATACTGCGGAAATAGGAAAAGAACTTTGGATAGTCGGAGAAGACAAATCAAATTACTTACCTGCGATATTAACAAATTCACATGTAAAACATTTTTCTCCTACATGGAATGTTGAACCTTATGTTCAAAAATGTTCCGAAACAGCGGGTATTCAATTAGGGCGTACGACAATCGAAGGATGGATGTGTGGAAAACCAAGTTGGATATACAAAGTAGATTCAGGTGGATTTATTTTGTCTAAAGAAAAATTCAATCCTCCATCCGATATTGAAAAATATTATGCGTCTAATGTTACGTCACAAATAAAAGAGGAGTATAAAAAAATATTATAATGAATAGAATTATTGACTATGAAAATCTGTCAGATAAAATCAAAGAATGGATTCTATCTTACACAGTAAAAAACAAAATTACAACTTTAGTTGTAGGGGTTTCAGGTGGTATCGATTCGGCGGTTGTTTCAACTTTGTGTGCTGAAACAGGATTACCAACTTTAGTAATTGGTATGCCATTAAACTCGGCTGAGTGTAACACGGAATTGTCGAACAAACAAATTGACTTTTTGAAATCAAAATATAATAACGTAAATGGTTATACTATCGATTTGTCCAAAACTTTTCAGGAATTCAAATCAAATACACTTTTTGAAAAAGAATTCAACTCCGAATTGGGATTCGCAAATACCAAGTCAAGATTACGTATGATAACTTTATATCAAATCGCATCGTCAAGAAATGGTATTGTTGTAGGAACTGGAAATAAGGTAGAAGATTTTGGAGTTGGATTTTACACTAAGTATGGTGATGGTGGTGTTGATATTTCACCAATAGCAGATTTATATAAAACAGAAGTTAGAAATTTAGGTCGTCATTTGGGTGTAATTGAGGAAATTATTAACGCAGAACCTACTGATGGATTGTGGGAAGATAATAGAATAGATGAAGACCAAATTGGGGCTACGTATGAGGAACTAGAATGGGCAATGGAAAAAGGTATTAGTAAACAAAATTATAGTGAGAAAGAATACAAAATTATTGAAACTTTTCTAAACTTTAACAAAAAAAATAAACATAAAATGGTTTCCATACCAATTTTTGATTTGAAAGAAAACGAAATTATATGAAAATAGGTATCATAGGAGCTGGAAGATTAGGTCTTACATTTGCTCTACTATGTGAAAAAGCGGGATATGAAGTTATAGTATCAGATAAACGTGAAGATTATGTCTATAACTTGAATCATGGGATTTGTGATACAAACGAACCATTGATTCAAAAAATGTTATTTGAAGTTAACAATTTCAGTGCTACAACAAGTAACATCGAAATAATTGAAAACACAGATATTATATTTACCTTTGTGGCAACTCCATCCACAACTGACGGAAGTTATGACACCTCTGCGGTTTTCGAAGTGGCAAATGATTTTTTCACGGCATCAAAGATGGAAATTTCTATTTTTAACAAAAAATTTATTGTTGGTTGTACCACAAATCCTGGTGACGTTGAACAACTCCAAAATAAACTTTCAATGTTTAGTATTCAAGTGGCATATAACCCTGAATTCATCGCTCAAGGAGAAATTGTTAAAGGTCTTGAACAATCAGATATAGTTTTGATTGGAACTGAGTATCAGGAATTGGCGAATGAATTAGTTCAGATATACAATAAAATACAAACCACTCCGGTACATGCCCACATAATGTCCCCTAAAGCTGCGGAAATTACTAAAATCGGTATAAATTGTTTTTTGACTACCAAAATTAGTTATGCTAACATGATGGGAGATATTTTAACAAAATCAAATTTAGGTAGTGAAATCGATGTTGTTTTGAATGCTATAGGTGGTGATACCCGTGTGGGGAAAAAATACATGAAATATGGATTTGGATTTGGAGGACCATGTTTACCAAGAGATAATAGAGCTTTGGGTCATTATGCCAACGAACTTGGATTGAAGTTGAATCTACCACTTACAGTGGATGAGTTTAATAAAGAACACGCTGAGTTTATCAAGAATTTTTTCATCAAACAAAATCCTGACAAAACGATACCATTTGTTATGAATTACGTAACATATAAAAGAGGAACTGATATATTAGAAGAGTCACAACAATTCAAATTATGTTTGGACTTATTGGAAGAAGGGTATTATGTAAACGTAATCGAAATTGATCCAGTTATTAAACAATTGTCAGATTTAAGTGGACAATATAATAATAGATTGAAATTTTATAAACCAGGAACAACCCCAGAAGGGTTCGTAATTAATCTACAATGATAAAATTCGTAGTTTGCGTTTGGAATGCAGAAAAATATATAAAAAATTGTATTAGAACTTTGAAATCCCAAAAAGATGTTGATTTCAAAGTATATATTATTGATGATGTGTCTACAGATAATACTGTTGAAATAACCAAAACATTAATTGATAATGATAATAGATTCAATTTAATGATTAATTCAGAGAAAAAATTCAAACTAAAAAACTTAGATGATTTAATTACAACATTTGACGATGATGATATTGTGATTGAATTAGATGGTGATGATTTTTTATTGGACTCCGATGTCGTTTCTGACATTCGTAACATTTATTCAGATGGTAAAGTTTGGTTGACTAATGGGTCTTTTATGTATTCCAATGGTAATCCAGGTTTTTCAAGTAAATGTAATCCGGATACAGTTCGTAAAGACGTTTTTTTATTTTCTCATTTGAGGACTTGGAAAACTTTTTTATGGAAGTCAATTCCAAAAAATTATCTTAAAGATGATAATGGAGAATATTTCAAGTCAGCAGCTGATGTCGCATATACCTTTTCACTTTTAGAATTGGCAGGAGAAGAAAATTATAGATTTTTGCCTAAACTATATTACGTTTATAATGAACAATCTCCATATAATGACCACAAACCAGGAAGTGCAACTGGAGGGGGGCATCGAGAACAAGAAAGATGTTCAAACATAATACGTAATAAACCAAAATTAAATAAATTAATTAGATGAGTAATTTAATATCATGTAATTTGATGGGTGGATTGGGAAATCAAATTTTCCAAGCGGCACATGCTATCGCCCAAGGAATTACACATAATCGAGAAGTAGTTTTTGTACCTAGATCTTGGACTCCGATGCAAGGTAGACAAACCGAAAACTACCTTAATAATATTTTTCGTAATTTGAAATTCGTTGACAATATAGATGGATTCGAAAAAGTAATGGAAGGACCTTGGGAGTTTAGTGAAGTGTTCGTTAAAAATCATGACACAGTATTTGATGGATACTTTCAAAGTTCTAAAAACTTTTTTGGACACGATGACCGAATTAGAAATATTTTCTCTCCAACTGAAGAATTTGTAACTGAAATGTTGGAAAAACATCCAGAATTAAAACAAGAAAACACCTTGTCGGTTCACATCCGAAGAGGTGATTGCTTTATGAACCCTGACATCCACCCTATCGCAACTGAAAAATATATTGAGAATGCGTTGAAAGAAATTGGTGAATATTCTCATGTTTTTGTATTTAGTGATGATAAGGATTGGGTGAAAGAAAATCTTAAATTTGAAAATGTGACTTATGTTGAAGATGAGGATTACAGAGAAATGTGGTTGATGTCTTTATGTAAAAATAACATTATTGTAAATTCCACTTTTTCTTGGTGGGGTAGCTTCTTGAATAAAAATCCAAATAAAAAAATAGTTGCTCCATCAATTTGGTTCGGTCCGAGAGGACCTAGAAATTATAAAGATATTTATGAATCATATTGGACAGTAATTGAAGTAAAATACGAAGACGGATGGTTAAATTAAATATGTTATCAAGAAACTTTGCCCATGACAAAGGATCTACCGCAAACAAAGCTCCACAATTAATTGAATGGTCTTTCAATAGTTATGATAACCCAATCTCAGTTTATTTGGATAATGACTTATTCAAAGGTATCGAAGACCACAAAGTAGATAATGGTACCAAGAAAAAATTTCTTTGGGTTATTGAATCGAGAAAGTTTGATGGTGGGGCAATCGATAACATAAAATCGAACTTGGATGATGTTCTTAATACATTTGAACAAATTTGGACTCACAACGATGATTTACTTGCGTTACATCCAAAATTTAAGTGGACACCAGCGTATGGAAGTTATATTAAAGAATTTGGTATACATCCAAAAACAAAGATGGCGTCAATGATTACATCCAATAAGAGATGGACTCGTCAACATGAAATAAGACATGACTTTGCCATGAATAACATTGATAAGATTGATGTATTTGGTAGGGGTATCCAAGAAATACCAAACAAAGAAATAGGATTGAAAGATTATATGTTTTCATTCGCAGTCGAGAATGACACATATGATACTTATTTCACAGAAAAAATATTAGATTGTTTTGCAACAGGAACTATACCAGTTTATATGGGTACTAAAAAGGTTGTTGAGTATTTCAACCCAGATGGAATAATATTCTTTGATGGTAATTTTGACTTATCATTACTCACAGAAGAATTATATCAATCAAAAATGGACGCTATTAAAGACAATTATGAAAGAGTTCAGAAGTATAGTGTTTTGGACGATTGGATTTTTGAAAACTATTTAATTGAATATGTCTAAAATTTGTTTAATACGACAACCGGCAGGAATTGGTGATATTTTTTTTACTCAAAAAATTGCCAAATATTACATATCTAAAGGTTATACTGTTATATGGCCGGTAATCCCACAATTTGAATTCATAAAGGATTATATCAAAGTTGATAATTTAATCTTTGTTAATGAAAACGAAGATTTCCAACATAAAAACATATATAGGGAGGGATATTCTAAACCAATTCTTATTAACTTAGATGATGTTTATCTACCAATTCAACATTTTGATAGACATTACAATGGTCCTATTATGCATGCCAAGTACAAATTATTGGAATTGGATTTTGAAGATTGGATAGAACACTTTTCCTTTGAAAGAAACTTAGAGAGAGAACAAAAGTTAATTGACCATTTTGACGCAAATAATAGAGAATTTGTATTAGTAAATAGAATGTTCGGTTCTCCACCATATTCAAAACCATGTCCACATATGGGGCAATATGAAAATTCAATTGAGATGACTTATCTTGGATGGGATAACCTTTTTGATTGGATTGGTTTGTTATTAAAGGCTAAACATATCTACACTGTCGAAACCTCAATATTATATATTATCAATAAATTAGGTTTGAAAAATGTGACAGTATATTCCAGACATAATCCACCCAGTTTCCATCAGGTAGAACACATGTTCGATAAAGATTTAACATACATAAAATGATTTACATACCAGTTAGTGTCGGAGAATTAATTGATAAATTATCAATCCTACAAGTGAAAAAAAATAAAATAAGTAATGAAGAAAAATTAACATTAGTTAATAAAGAATTCGAACTATTATATAATTTATCCTCAGTATATTTGGATTCGAATGAAATCGAAACCTTATATCATCAACTATGTGAAGTGAATCAAAAACTTTGGGATGTTGAAGATGAATTAAGAATATTAGAAACTAAAAAATCATTTGAATCTGATTTCATAGAACTCGCAAGGAAAGTATATTTCACTAACGATGAAAGATTCAGACTAAAAAATAAAATAAACCTAATTACCGATTCTGAAATACGAGAGGTAAAAGAATATGTAAAATACAATTAAAATGATAGAAAATATTAAATCCCATTTGAAAGAATATTTCGAAAACGAAAGCTTAATTAATCCTCAGGGAACTCCAGGTCATGAAACCGGATATCCTGAAAGAGATGTTAATTGGATGACGGAAAATTTAATACCAAGAATTAAAAATAACGTCACAAATTTGAAGGAAAAAAATTGTTTAGATGTGGGATGTGCGTTTGGATATTTTACTCGGATATTATCAGGTGAATTCAAAAACACTTATGGAATAGATTTATCTGACAATAGAATCAATTACGCTAAGAAACATGAAACAGACAACTTAAGATTTATTCAGTCAGATTTGACTGAAAGTTTTGAAGATAAGTTTCCAATCAAATTTGACTATATGTTTACCAATGCGGTTTTACCTCATATCCCAGCGCAATTCAAGTCAGCAGTATTTTCAAATTTGGCACAAATTGCCAATAGTGGTTGTATTTTTACAATGTACGATGGGATGATAAATCAAAGTATAAATGATACAAATCACGACAATTATATTGACACAGATTTCGACCATTGGGATCCTAAGTCTATCATAAAAGTAACTTTTTTTAGTAAAGAATGGTTATTAGACAATTTAGTTGAGTGGGAATTAATTTCAATAACCAACGTTGGGCATTATACTGAAGAAATAATATTAAAAAGAAAATAAAATGAGTTTGTTCGGAGCATTTTGGGACAAAGACCCTAATCCAGTTGGACAGGGTCAATTTGGAAACAATAAAGGATTATTTTTTAATCTAAATTGGTATCCTAAAGGGGTTTTACACATAGGAGCTTGGGATGCTTGGGAGGCGAAACAATACGCACATTATTGTGGTAATAATTCTGTATTTTTAGAGGCGAATCCTAATTCATATGAGAGATTCAAAAATGAAATCGAACAATTTGGTCAAAAGATTTTCAACCTTGCTGCGTGGAATGAAGATGATTTAGAAATGAATCTTTATTGTCCCTCATCAAATCAAGATTCAAGTTCCTTGATTGAGCAATCTGGTGATGTGTTGAAAACCAAAACAATTACTATTAATACTTTGTTCGAAAGAGAAAGTTTGAACTTCTCTGATTATGATTTATTGAATATTGATACCGAAGGTGCTGAATTACAAGTATTAGAGGGAATTGGGGATAACCTCAAAAGTTTCGAATATATTATCATCGAAGTAACAGATTTAGGTTCTGAATTCGATAAAAAAGTAAATGACGCAATTATATCAAAAGGGTTTACGCATGTCAGAGATAGTGAACATCATAGAAGTTCGGTAAACGGTAAAATCTTTTGTGATAAGTTATATAAAAAAAATTGATGAAAACCTCTGTCATACTATCATCTAGAAACGACAATTATGGAGGTAACCTTCATAAAAGAACCACAATGGCATTAACATCATTAATTGAACATCATGATGAAGTTGTCTTTGTGGATTGGAAAACTATTAATGGTGAAGGAGTTATTTCAAACATTAAAAAAAACTTACCTCATTCAAAAAAATTGAAATGGATACAGGTTCCAAAAAATTTATTAAAATCCAATTATCCTTCCATCGCAGATTATTCTATGATAGAATCTATTGGGAGAAATGTTGGAATTAGAAGAACCGAAAACGAAATCATAATTTCCACAAATATTGATATTATATCAACTCCATTAGATTTTAGTAAATTGGATATTGGTTCATTTTATACAGTACCTCGAAGAGATGTTGAAGAATCTTTTCATTTATCCTTCAACGATTATGAATCCCTCTATTCACATTTAATATCAAATAAAGATTCGTTTACAGCAAAAGAACGAATAAGTAGTAGTGATGATGAGTGGTCACTTATTAATTGTTGTGGGGACTATCAAATCGGTCATAAAGATACTTGGTTCAAAATGAAAGGGTTTGAGGAATCAGTATTATTTGGATGCGGTATAGATACGAATGTTATGAAAAAGGCATCTTTTTATTCCGAAATAAAAGTTTTGGATCATTACATTTTTCATCTTAACCACGGTAAAAATGCCGAGAGAGATGAAGACGAATCAGTACCTCCAATGTCAGATCAAAAATCCATAATTAAAAATTTCACTGAAAGTACAAACCCCGATAATTGGGGAATGTTTCATGAAGATTTACCTATCGAAATCATATGAGTGTTTCTAAATCAATATTAATAATTGGAGGGTCGGCAGGTGCAAAAATCGCTACCAACATATTCAAGATGACTCACCCTCATCATAATTTGTATTATGTAGAATGTTATGCGGATGAAATTCAAACTAATAGATTATACACCACAGTTGAAAAATCTTTAGACCACATCAATATTCCAAATGTGGATTATTTCATTGCGACTGGAGATAATGAAATGAGAAAAGAACATTATAGATTGATTAAAGATTATACAAAGAAAGAACCTCTTAATTGTATTCACCCGACCGCAGTTGTTGAAACAAAAAGAATTGGGCATGGAAATTTAATATGTCCCAAAGCCGTTGTTCACATCGATGCTGTTATAGGGAATTGTACTATAATTAATACTTCTTCAATTATAGAACACGATTGTTATGTTGGGGATTTTTCTCAGATTTCACCAAATACCACAATATGTGGCTATGTTAAAATTGGTGAAAATTGTTTTATAAGTGCTGGCAGTACCATTATTCCTAAAATTGAAGTTGGTGATAATTCTGTTGTCGCCGCTGGTTCAGTAGTAATTGACAATGTACCACCGAATGTAATGGTTGCCGGTGTACCATCAAAAATTAAAAAAACTATTTAATATGAAAAAATTCAATATTCCAATTTTTAGATTGAAATTCGGAATCAAATCAAAATTAAAATTTTTGAAAGGTTCTTGGGATATTTTATCTTCTGATAGACCTTTAGGTGAATCGAAATATACCAAAGAGTTCGAAGATAGATTCGCCAAAATGAGTGATTCGAAATTTGCTTTGGCATGTTCTAATGGTACTACCGCAATCGAACTCGCTCTCAAAGCTATAGATGTAAAAGGAAAAAAAGTTTTAATTCCATCAAATACTTTTTTTGCAACTAGTGTTGCGGTTTCAAACGCTGGAGGGATAATAGAATTACTGGATATGGAACCTAATTCTTTTTCTATCGATTTGAAAGATTTACAAGACAAATTAACACCTGAAGTCGGAGCAGTAATTATTGTTCATATCGGAGGTATTATAAGTCACGACATAAAAAAAATATTAAATGTTTGTAAGAAAAACCGAGTTCCATTGATAGAAGACGCGGCTCACGCACATTTTTCATCTAAAGGAAATTTGAAAGCAGGAACTATTGGAGATATTGGAACCTTTTCTTTTTTTCCAACCAAAGTTATGACTACTGGTGAAGGTGGTATGATTACTACCAACAACAAAAAATATTATGAAAAAATGAAGTCATTAAAAAATTTCGGAAGAGATATTAATGATGGCGGAATAATCGCTAATCCCGAAGGAAATAATTTTAAGATTAATGAATTCACTTCACTCTTAGGATGTATCGAATTGGATAGAGTCATCAGTAGAATAGAAAGGAGAACCCTACTACTTGAGAGATACCAAAAAAATTTGGAAAACACAAATTACAAGGTAATTAGACAAGATGGTGAAGGAGTTTGTGCCAACTATAAAGCAATTGTTATAACTCCAATAGAAGGGGATTGGTTGAAAAAGTATTGTAAAGAGAGGAACATAACTCTGACTGGTGAAGTATATAAAATACCTGTTCACCACCAACCTTTATACAAAAAACAATTTACCTCTGTAAATTTACCAAATACTGATTACTATTGTAAACATCACATATGCCCACCACTTTATCCTGAATTAAGATTAGATGAAGTTAATTACATATGTGATGTCTTAAAAAAAGCATATATTGATTATGAAGAACAGAGTCGCAAAACTAACTCAAATTCGAAAAATTGAAATTTTCGAGGAAGAAATTCCAAAATTAAAAGAAGGACAATTATTAGTTGCCATGAAATCCGTTGGAATTTGTGGGTCCGATATGCACTACTTCAAAGAGGGAGGACTTGGTTCTTTCAAAAATCCATTACCGATGTATATTGGACATGAACCCTCAGGTGTTGTTGTAGATGCCAACGGATCAAGTAAGTTCAAAGACGGAGATAGAGTTGCGGTTGAACCAGGTATGCCTTGTATAACTTCTTACTGGTCATTGAAAGGTAAACACAATCTATGTGAAAAAGGAACTTTCATGGGGGCGAATTCCCAAGGTGCGTTTTCTGACTATGTTGTTGTTGAAGAATTACAGTTAGTAAAAATTCCAGACTCAATGTCTTTTAATTTGGCAAGTTTACTCGAACCACTCGGGGTTTGTCTTCATACCGCGAATTTAATTGAACCAAAATTCACTGAATCGGCTGCAATATTTGGAGCAGGTCCAATTGGTTTATGTATGTTTTCCATTCTAAAAAAAATGGGTCTTAAAGATATATACATGATTGATAAACTACCCTATAGAGTGGATTTCGCTAAAAAATTCGGTGCTAAAGAATCATTTTTATTGGCCGAGGATTACTCTAAAAAAATTAAAGAATTAACTCACGGTATGGGGGCGACTTTGACTATCGATACCGGTGGGTCAACAGAATCTATTGATGGATGTATAAATGTTGCGGCAGTAAATGGTAGGGTGGCATTGATAGGAATTCCTGAGGCAGATTTTGTTTCTTACAATCCTCACAGAATGAGGACTAAAGAATTAACTATTAAGAATGTACGTAGGTCTAATCAAACATTAGACGATTGTGTTTTGAATTACACAGGAGATGAAGAAATTGAAAAAATTATATCTCACGAATTTGATTTTGAAAACATTCAAAAAGCTTTTGACACCGTAGCAGACTACAAAGATGAAATATTAAAATGTATTATAAAAAATAACTAATATGAAACTTAATTTAGATTATTCTGGTGACCCGAGATGGGAACAGATGTCAGAAACACATAAAAAAAGTCTACCAATCCCAAACTTATTTATTTCATTATTATATCAATATCAAAATGAAATACCAAACCTAAGTGATATAAATTTTGCGATTGAAACTGGTACACACGATGCTAGAACATCAATTTTTCTTGCCGAACATTTTGATGTTGCTTTCACGGTTGAATTATTTCCGGATAGAAACCCATATGATGGTAGAAGTTATCGAGAACTTTATCAAGAACTCGGGCAAAAATATGAAAACTTAACCTTCCTTTTTGGAACCTCAGAAGATACTTTGAAATCTGCATTAGAAGAATTACCTGACGAAAGATTTTTTATTCTCTTAGATGCCCATAGCATGTTAGACGGTCCTTTGACTGAAGAATTAAAGTCCATCAAATCTGCAAGTAACCGTAACGACCACGTGATGTTAATTGACGATTGTAGAGACCTTGGACAAGGTAATTTCCCTACCTTATCTGAATTTGAAACATTACTTCGAGATATAAATCCAAACTATAATATCATAAACACAAAAGAAGGTAACCATATTTACTTAATCTATTAACATGAAAAAATTTATAATTACAACAACAATCAATGAACCAACTGAGGCAACTCTTAAGTTCGCAACAATAGCAGATAAAAAAGATTTTACTTTCGTAATTGTCGGAGATACTAAAACTCCTCATGAAATGTATCAACAATTAGTATCCGATTTTCAAAATGTTGTATATCTAACTCCTGAATATCAAACGGAGTTATATCCTGAATTATCAGAAATAATCGGATGGAAAACAATTCAAAGACGTAACATCGGATTTGTATATGCTTACCAAAATGGTGCGGACATTGTGGCAACTGTTGATGATGATAATATTCCATATGAATCATGGGGAGATAATATTTTATTGAATCAAGAAATTGAAGTTGACGAATTCGAAAACTTATCATGTCCTTATTTTGATGCAATTTCTACAACCGAACACAATGATTTGTGGCATAGAGGATTCCCAATTGAATATCTACAAGTTAAAAACAATATTGAATACAAAGGTAAAATTAAAATAACACCTTTAGTTCAAGCTGAATTTTGGGATGGTGATCCAGACATCGATGCCATCTGTAGATTAAGTAAAAAACCAATAGTAAAATTCAAACCATTTGAACCATTCACCACAAAACAACTAACTCCATTCAACTCACAAAATACATTTTTACACAGAAGTATTCTGAAATATTACTCGGTATTTCCATATACAGGAAGAATGGATGATATTTGGGGAGCGTATGTGATGCAACATTACTTTCCTAATTCAGTAATTTTCGCAAAAGCATCTGTTTATCAAGCAAGAAATCCACAAGACCTAGTTAGGAATTTAGAAAATGAAGTAATCGGATATAGAGGTACGTTGAATCTAATAGATAACATAAAAGATTTTAGGGATTTGCTTCCATCAAAAACTGTCGAATATTTTGACATATATCAAAAATACTTTGATTAATGAAAAAAGTCGCGGTTTGTATATCAGGTCAATTTAGAACTTTTGATAGGTGTTTACCTTCCATATTCGATAATTTAATTCTCACAAATACAAAATTTGAATTAAAATTTTTTACATCTTTTGTAAAAGAAGATAAAACCCCTATTACTATCCCTGTAGAATTTTTTGAGATGTCTTCCACAATAAAGATTGAGGAAGACCCAATTTTGCCTGACTTAAGTTTTCAGAAAAAAAAATATGTTCACGAAAGTTTCATTCTTAATAGTGAAATCGACCCTAAATTAATCTATTATCAGTTAAATCAAATTTCTTCGGTTTACAATTTAGTTAAAGAATATGAAGTGAATAATAATATGGTTTTTGACTATATAATGAGATTGAGACCTGATTTAGAAATAAAGTCTCATTTCAATTGGGAGTTATTAGGAAATGAAATTCTATTACCATCAGAAGACTCTTTCGGAGGATACAATGATAGGTTTGCCGTTGGTCCAAGACATTTGATGGAGATATACATGACAAGATTAAATTATTGGTTATCAAAAAGTGATGATAATAATTTTACAACTCACAATGAAACTAATCTAAAAAATCACTTAGATAATAATAATGTCTCAGTGAAAAAAATCCCAATAAATCTTCAATATGTTAGATTTAATAATTACAATGAAACTAAGTTGAAGATTTTGGATATATCTGAAGACAGAGTTGATTTCATTAATGTTACTGATAACATATTACCAATCAAACTTAAAATATGTTGTGGTAAAAAAATTGTTTTTTCTAATGACCTTGATATACCAAAAAATACAAACTGGTACGCCAAATCTAATGTAGAATGTGTAGATAAAAAGGTTATTTTTCAGGGAAAGAATTTATACTTACAATATCAAATGAATTAAATTAATTAATAAAATGAAAAAAATCGTAGTATTAGGTGGAGGAGGGTTCATAGGTGGACATCTCGCCAAAAGATTAAAAGAAGAAGGTAATCACGTCAGAATATGTGATATAAAAAAACATGAATATTTCTTCCATGATGAAATTTGTCATGAGTTCATTCTAGGTGACTTGACTGACCCAAAAGTAGTTGAACTAGTAATAGAAGAAGGTGTTGATGAGGTTTATCAACTTGCGGCAGATATGGGTGGAGCATTGTACATCTTTACTGGTGAACATGATGCTGACGTTATGTACAATTCCGCGACTATCAACCTTAACGTTGCTCATGAGGCAGTTAAGAAAAAAGTTGGAAAACTATTCTATTCATCATCAGCTTGTATGTATCCCGAACACAATCAGTTAGATCCTGAAAATCCAAACTGTGAAGAATCTTCCGCATATCCTGCAAATCCAGACTCGGAGTATGGATGGGAAAAATTGTTCTCTGAAAGATTGTTTTTGGCATTCAGTAGAAACTATGGATTGAACGTAAGAGTGGCAAGGTTTCACAATATTTTTGGGCCGCAAGGTACATGGATAGGTGGTAGAGAAAAATCACCAGCAGCAATGTGTAGAAAAGCTGCTGAAACAGAAAATGGTGGAGAAATTGAAGTTTGGGGAAATGGACTTCAAACCCGTTCATTCTTATATGTGGATGAATGTGTTGAAGCGGTTCTTAGATTAATGGATTCAGATTTCGAAGGTCCTGTTAATATTGGTAGTGAAGAAATGGTAACAATCAATCAGTTAGCAAGTATGGCAATTTCAATATCAGAAAAAGATATTAAAATTACAAATATCGAAGGAGAAGAGTTTATTCAAAAATATGGATTCAAGTGTCCATTAGGAGTTAAAGGAAGAAATTCCGATAACAAACTTTACAGAGAAAAAATCGGATGGGAAGTAAGTGAACCACTATCAGTTGGATTGAAAAAAACTTATCAATGGATTAAATCTCAAGTTGATAAAAAAAAACTAGAAACTAAATGGATTTATGAAAGTCCTGATGGGGGAGAAACAATTTACAAAAGAGAAATTATGAATTCTAAAAGACATAAAGTTAAATAAAAAAAATGGGTAGACTAACAAAACCAAAACCAACTGCAACTTTACCAAGTGAAGATGCTCCGATTAAAAATAAAAAACAACAAATTTGTTCAATAATCAAACGAAAAACAAAAGAAAAATTTTTATCTGAAAGTCAAAAAGAATATTATGAAAAACTGGTAAATAATCAAATATGTATATGCTCAGGACCAGCGGGTGTTGGTAAAAGTTATATCGCAATGAAATGTGCTGTTGATTTGTTGTCTGACCCTAATACTCCTTATGAGAAAATCATAATTGTTAGACCCGCAGTTGAAGCTGAAGAAAAGTTGGGTAGTTTACCGGGTGGTGTTGAAGAAAAACTTGACCCATACATTTTCCCATCATATTACCTTTTGAATAAAATAATTGGTAAAGATGTAAGAGAAAAATTAAAAGAGATTGAAGCAATAGAAGTTTTCGCCTTGGCTTATATGAGGGGAATGAATATTGACAACTCTATCTTAATTTTCGAAGAGGCTCAAAATTCAACTCCGAGTCAAATGAAATTATTATTAACAAGAATTGGATTTAATTCCAAATTTTTCATATCAGGTGATTTGGAACAATTTGATAGACACAAAGATAAAACACAAACTGGATTATGGGATGCTCTCAAAAAATTTCAAAATATGAATGATATTGGAGTTTTTGAATTCAAATCCACAGATATTGTAAGAAATCCTTTAATATCTAAAATATTAGAAAAATACGAAGAATGAGAATAGGTGTAGAATTGAATGGGGTTCTAAGGGATACTCTAAAAAAAATACAACAAGAGTATGAAAAGTGGTATCTAAATAATCCATTCAAAGAAGAAACCGGAGAAGAAGATTTCGAATATGAAGTTATATCCGATTTAACTTCTTTAGACATTAGTAAACATCTGAAGTTCAAGAATGAAGATGAATTGTACGATTTTCTTTATAAGGAGCATACTATGGAAATTTTTGGACATGCCGGATCTGTAGAACCCTCAGGTCTTTTGGAATTGAATGAATTTTATTTAGATATGAGAGAATTACACGACATTATTGTTGTATCTGATGAAATTGGTAAATCTAAACCAGCATCATTATTTTTTATTTCTAAGTTTGGATGTTTAGTAGAATCCGTAAAATTTTATAGTGAAAGCACGATTAATTCATTGTGGGATTCTGTAGACATTTTACTTACTGCTAATCCTAAACTATTATTGAATCATCCAAAAAACAAAATTGTAATTAAATTCAACACATTATATAATCAAAATGTTGAATCTGATTTTCATATTTCAAGTCTTAAGGAGTTAAAACTAAAAATACAAGAAATAACATGATACAAGTATTAGGTGAAAATTATTTTATCGACTTAGATGAAATTGAAACTTATCTTGATATGAGCCAGAATGATGACTCAGATGACTCAGAATCAGGATTTACGGAAACAAAAATTAACATTATTAAATACGAGATGGTGAAAATGTTGTTAGATACAGTTCTCACTGAGCAAGAAATAGTGGATGAAAAACTAGGAATGAAGGGAACTTCGAACGTTAGTATTCCATTCAGAATCGCATTTAATAGTTTATTAAATAAAAAACTTATCAATCATTATTAATATGGAAAACCAACTTCAAGAAAAAGTAAAACAGTCCATTGAGATATTAAGAGGAAAACAAGCCAGAATTTATTTTTTAGTTCAAGACACTAAAGGTAACGCTAAGGCATCAGTGAGACTCATATATCAAATGGCAAAAACATTAAAAGATAATGGGTTCAACCCAATCATACTTCACGAAAAATCTGATTATGCGGGTGTTGTGGCGTGGTTAGACGAAGAATACATGTCATTACCTCATAAAGCAATTGAAGGTCAAAATTTAGAAATATCTCCAGAAGATTTCTTAGTTATTCCTGAAGTGTTCGGATTCATTATGGAACAAGTAAAACAACTTCCATGTGCTAAAATTGTTCTTACTCAACAATACTCTCATATGTTAGAAACTTTACAACCTGGTCAAACATGGAATCAATTTGGATTCTTGAAATGTATCACAACTTCAAGTAAGCAAAAAGAATACATTGAGAGAGTTATGAGACAAATTTCATTTGATATTATTGACCCATTAATCGGTGAAGAATTTACACCTAAGTCAACACCGGCAATGCCAATAATTGGGGTTCATTCTAAAGACCAAAGTGATGCTATTAACCTAATCAAAACATTTTATCTAAAATTTCCTCAATACAGATGGTTTACTTTCAGAGATTTGAGAGGATTGTCAGAAAAAGAATTTGCTAATTCTTTGAGAGACTGTTTTCTAAGTGTTTGGATAGATGACCACAGTGCATTTGGAACCTTCCCATTAGAATCTATGAAATCAAACGTTCCAGTTATAGGTAAAGTTCCAAATTTGTCTCCTGATTGGATGAGTGAAGAAAATGGTATTTGGGTTACAGACCAAACTTTATTACCTGATTTGGTAGCAGATTACGCACAAAATTGGTTAGAAGATAATATTGACCCACAAATATTTGAAAAAATGAAGGAGACCGTTGAGAGATATACGGATAAACAAAAGTTTGAATCATCTATAGTTTCATTATTTGACGGTTATTTGTCAAATAGAGCGGACGCCTTTGAAAATCAAATTTCCAAAACAGAAGAATAACATGAACAATACATTATCACTATCAGTAATACTTCCTATCAAATCTTCCAAAGCGAAAGATTTTGATGAATACTTTGAAAAAGCAATAACTTCTCTAAAAAATCAAACAGTTAGTTTTGAAGAATTAGTAATAGTACATACACAAGAGCAATCTCTAATCGACCATTTGAATTCTTATGATTTTGGTGATTTGAATGTCACAAAATTATTGTGGGATAAAGACCCTAGTTATGCTAACCAAGTAAACTTCGGAATAAAAAACGCTAAAGGAACATGGGTATCTCTTTTTGAATTCGACGACGAATATTCCTCCATTTGGTTCAAAAATGTAAAACAATATGTTGAATCATTTCCTGATGTTCAGATGTTTTTACCCGTAGTCGTTGAGACAGATGAAAAGGGATTATTCGCAGGTTTTACAAATGAAGCAACATTCGCAGCCAATTTCTCACAAGAAATGGGAATTTTGACTAATGATACATTACAAGAATATCAAAATTTTCAAACTGCTGGTTCTGTATTCAAAAAAACAATCGTAGAAGATTTTGGTGGCTTCAAACCATCTATAAAATTAACTTTTATTTATGAATTTCTTTTAAGATTAACTTATAACTCAGTATCAATAATGACAATTCCAAGACTAGGGTACAAACACGTAAATCTAAGAGAAGGTTCTGTTTTCTGGAACTATAAGTTTGGTGATAATAAAATGGTTGAGGACGAGGTTAAGTTTTGGATTCAAACCGCCAAAAGAGAATATTTTTTCACGGACGACAGATCCATAAAATATCAATCTGATAATATTTAATGCTAAATTCACTCTCTGCTACCACAGAGGATGTTTTATCAAAAAAAAGAGGTAGAAAGGCGGTTAAAGAAAATTATTTTGATGTAAGAGAAGAAGAGGCGGTTAGAAACTTTCTAATCGCCGAAACTTCATACGAAAAGAATAAAATATATAATCAATTTTTAAGGTTACCTTTAGATAAAATGATTTCCTCAATCATACGACGATACAAGTTATATCGTAAAGATATGGATTTTGAGGAAATTCATACAGATACTCATTCATTTCTGATGACTAAAGTCGACAAGTTTAAGCCTGATAAAAACAAAAAGGCTTATTCTTATTTTGGTACTATCTGTAAAAATTATCTGATGGGACAGATTATAAAAGACCAAAAAGAAACTAATAGAAAAATATCATATGAAGATATTTCATCAAGTCTTGAAGAAAGACCTGATATGTCTTATCGAATAGATGATGATATTATTGAAACTGATTATGTTATCAATAAATATTTGGAGGAGCTAAAAGATTATATCGAATCAGAACAACTAAACGATAATGAAAAGAAATTAGGATATGCTCTAATTGATTTGTTTGATAATTACGAATCAATATTCTCAGGTGCGGATAATAATAAATTCAACAAAAATGTTATTCTTTTATCCTTAAGAGAAATGACTAATTTGAGCACCAAAGAAATACGTAGTTCTATTAAAAGATTCAAAAAATTATATATAGTAATTCAGTCAAAAATTAAAAACTGATAAAAAAGTATTTATAGATATGCCGAGACCTCAAAGAAAAGAAATCAATTTCACTAAAGATTCTATATTATCACTCATGCAAGAAATCTATAATGAACTTGTTGAGCAAAGACAGACTGCCATTAGAATTCAAAATAAAATGTTGGCGTTATTGAAAGAACCTTCCGACATGACTACTATTGGTCCTGTAATCGAAAAACAACAAAAAATTGTAAACGATTGTGTAGAGAAAAAAATTAGTTTATCAAAACTACAGTCAAGTATTTGGGAGAAATCAAATAACAACAAAGAGGAATCATTCTCTCTTGCAGACTTAGACGATGATTTAATACAGAATCTCATTGAAAAAGATGTTTCCAAAGATGAGGAATCATACAAAATGAGATAAACTATGCCATTAGATATAAATTCAACTCAACAATCAATTCAAAGTAAAATTGATGCCTATAAAACCTATAGAGAGGTATCTACTTCTGAAAAAGGTTTATTAGGTAAATTGGGAAATTCTGCGTCTGATGCAACTTCTCAAATTTCGAGTCAACTCGACAAAGTAAGTGAATTCCAAAAACGATTCCAAAGAAACCCACCAAATTCTATGGATCAACTATTGGGATTTTTAGGGCAAACTCAAGGGAATGGAAATGCCACACTAAGATATCTTAGAACAAAAATATTAGAGGCCGCAGCTAAAATAGAACCAAAAGTTTCAGGTATTCTTAAAACAGAAACAATCAAAGCTCTTGGATGCTCTATTGAACAAACTTATAACGGAGTATCTTCGGAAAGTTTATCATTACAACCAATCCCTTTAAGACCACAACAAGAAGGAATATATATACCAGTCAATTCTTTAGATTTTTTTTCAAATCTAAAGCAGTCTCCAGAAACTAATTTTGGTAAAATATATTATGAAAAACCAGACCCGTCTGCCGATCCAATATTTCGACCGTATGGTGGGCCTGAACCATTCCCAATGAATAAACAATTATTCAATATGATGACTTCCGATAATGCTGGAAGGTCGTTTAATCAAATAAATGGGAAAAATTATTTAGGGAAATCAGGACAAGACCTTTTTGATTTACAATATACTAACACCAATAGTTTTGGTGTAACTGGTGATTATTACAGAGTATTTTTAATTGATAGAGAAGATAATTCTGGTAATATAACAAATAATGTTGGAGAGTTTATTTCCGATTATTACAGTACAATTAAATTGGTGGATTCGGTTGATATTGGTGCTCAAATTGTCAATATTATTTCGGGGGCAATTAATTATAACGCCCAAGTTGGATTTGGAGAAATAAATAACCAATCCAGATTTTCTCTAATAGTACAGAGAATTTTAGGGTTATGTTTTGATGACAGAAGGGAAATAGATGTTAGTGGAGTTGCCAAAGTCGCCGAATTAGATGGTGTTGATGATTCATTTTTTGAACTTAATGAAATTGATTTAAGAAATATCGACATCGAAATTTCAAATGTTCAAAATGGTATTATTGAATTTGAGGATTGTGATAACATAAAACTTCCTGTGAATTCTGAAGTTTTGATTGATGAATTAATTAATTTTAGAAATACTGAAAGTGGAAATACCGTAGAACAACAAGTTGAAATTCTTGGTCAAATTATTGATTCTATTTCAGATAATCCTGATTGGTCCATTACCGCGCCAGCAAACTTGAATGTGAAAGTATCGATAGATAAAAATGTCATCAAGAAAATACCTTTAGCAGTTGCTTCGGCAGTATTAACTCCAAAAAATTTACTACCACTTTATACTTTATTATCCGTAATACAATCAGGTGCAACCTTTACGTATAATCAAGCGGTGACTGAAGTTAATGAAACTACAACTGATGCTAATGAATCCTTATCAACAATAGGAAACGATGGATCGGATGTTGGAAAACAAGGTAGTAATATTGTTAACAGTGGGGAGGATTTTTTGAAAAAATATAAAGCGTTTTCTATTCAGGTCATTTCTCAAATAAACGCTGAGTTTTTACAAGTTCTTTATGAAATATTAAAAAAAGATATTGTTAATTTAGTTTCCATAATAATATCTGATATTTCGAGATCTAAATTATTGAAAAAATACGCAATAATTTTAAGATTGGCACAACTTGCTTTGATAGTATCACAATTAGTAAATGATTATAGAAAATGTAAAAGTCTTTTGGATAATATATTACTTCTATTGAACTTAGTGGGTCAAGGTTTGAATGCAAATACTCCTCTACGAAATGAAATCCCACTACCACTCTTATTATTATCTAGTGTATTACCAGGTTATTCACCTGAAAGGGCAACAATAAATGCTATTCAACTTTTACAAGGACTAGGTGTTCCAACCGGAACTTTACCAGATGGTTCACCTAATTTAATGTTACTATACAATTTAGCGACAAATAAAGCTGTTGACCAAGAGGAATCTGAAAATGGAAAAATTGAAATTGCTAATGTAGGTTTACTCGGTTTTGGAAAAAAATTATAAATATGAAAGACGAAAAATTTAAGGAAATATTGGATAGCCAATCAAGCCTAAAAGATTTACCAAACACAAAATTGGTGGAATATTTAGATTTGTTATCTTCAGATTTTGATTCTACAAAAGAATCTATAATTAAAAGTACTTTCTATTTAGATAGTGTTGAAGAATTGTATAATAAAGTATTAAAAGTTTATCAAGATAGAAATGAAAGATAACTCAATATTTTTTCAATGTAGAGTATTAAATACTGAAGACCCTATGATGTTGGGTCGTATCAGAGGTATTAGACTTATTGACAACTATGATGACATATTGAAAGGCATTTCTGATCCACCATGGAACGAAGAAAAAGATATATGGACCTCAAGAGACCCTTTAGTATTTAACGCTCTACTACCATACTTTGTATATTCAGTTCCAAAAGTTAACGAATTAGTCCAAGTAATTTATGTAAACAAAGATTTCCAGTACCAAAATCAGTATTACGTTCAAAATACGTTTTCAAGCCCAACCGCGACCTTCAACGAATATTATTTCGGAGGAAATAAATTCACAGGTACAGGTATGCAAATCAAAAACCCTAAGCCATTAAAAAATCAAGATGGAACATTTACTGATCAGTCAGTCCATAAAGGTGTGTTTCCACAACCAGGGGACAACGCTCTTTTGGGACGGGGAAGTGCTGACGTAATTGTTAAACAAGATGAAATTTTAATCAGAGCCGGTAAATTCAAAGGGGAACAATTACAACCAAATGTAATACCTGTTGCAAATCAACAAAGAGGGTTTTTACAACTTTCAAAGTTTCAAAGTACCTTACAAAATTTAGATCCGAAAGTTTATTTTGAATTACAAGAAGATGTTTTATTAACCAAATATTTAATTGAATGGGTAGTTACAAACCCAGAGAACACTCAGGACAAATTTTCAGGTTCGGTTTATTTATATCAATTAAAACCAAACCCTTTAATCAATTCCAAATTTATTTCAGTGGACAGCGAAATTTCTGAAAACCTTAAAAAATTGGTCGCAATTGAATCGTTCGCAATGTTGTCCAAATCAGAAACTATCAAATTTATTAATAACTTTATAAAAACTTGTAATGAAACAGACGTAACTAAAAGTGGTGTGAGGTTATTCAACGATAATAACGCAAGTAATAAATTTCCGATTTATTACAGACCAAGTCCACTTATGTATTCAAAGTTGAACCCATCAACACCGTTAGGTTCATCTGCAACACCAATAGAAGTTAGTAACATTAGTGACATTTACAAAGGGATTAAATTGGATCCCGCTCTGAAAGGTGGTTATGGTTTAATTTATGCAAAAGGAAAAGTTGGAACTCCAAGAACTCCGAAAAAATTTGTAGTCCCCCAACAAAAGTATGTTAATCAAGAATCTTCATATGGTGCTTTGGGAAGTGATGTTTTATTCTTGGTATCTCACAACTCGCAAATTCCGGGTAAGGGTAAGATAAACTTTGATGATACTTTATATGGTATAAGTCCTGAAAAATTTACAAAAGAATTATTACCAAAAACTTCAAGTATGGTTAGGGGGGAGGAACTTTTGGAATTAATTAATTTGATTGTAAAATTCTTGGTAACTCACACTCACGCATATCCAGGTCTTCCGCCAGTACCCGTAACTCAAGAAGGAACAAACACACAAACAATTCTAACCGAACTCAATAATGCGGTTAACAAAATTCTAAGTAAAAATATTAGACTTAATTGATATTTATTAGTTAAAAGATAAATGTCAATCTTAAGGTCTTATATAAATAAAAACAATACCATCATTTCAAACTCATACGTAAATACGGGTAGAAACCCTGTAATTGAGTTGAATTTTGGTGCTTCGGATTTAATTGTCCCAAACTTTGGTTACACAAGATTTATCTTTGATTTAGATTTATCTTTATTAGAAGAAAACATAAGTTCAGGTGTTATATCTACAGGGTGTACTTCAGCAATGACACACACTCTCCAAATGACAAACACGTCATCATTTGATAATGAATTATTAAATTCATTCATGTCAAACGAAAGAAGAAGATCGACCTCGTTCGACTTAATATTATGGAGAATCCCCAAATTTTCAGGAGCAACAGGTAATCCACAATTGTGGGATGAAGGTGTAGGGTATGATTACAATGATTTCAATATTGCACAAAATAGTGCGAACGGTGGAATTTCCCCTTTAACGTACGTTGACAGTCGAGCATATTCTACACGACCATCTAACTGGTATCAAACGACAACTCTCTCTGGATGGTCTCAAAATGGTATCTACAACAATAAGAATGAAGGGGCTGTAAACTATTCAGGTTTGACCATCGTCGCAAGACAACATTTCGAACTCGGAAACGAAGATTTGAATATGGATATGACCAATGAAATCAACGGTATATTAAATGGGTCAATAACTGGAGTCACAGGTTGGGGTATATCATATCTCCCTCAAATAGAAAATATTACAGGCCTAACAGAAAGTTATAGTGTGGCGTTCTTTTCAAGACACACTCAAACATTTTATCAACCATATCTATTAACAAATTACAATGACTTAATTACGGATGATAGAAATCTATTCTTAAAAAATCAGGAAAATAAGTTATTCTTATACGTTTATCAAAATGGGGATTTCGCGAATCTTGATTCAGACCCTTTTGTAAGAATTGAAGATAGAAATGGTACCGCAGTGGCGGGTATGGGTTCCTTAACCACCTGTCTAAAAACCAAAGGTGTTTATGAAGTAACCGTTCCAAATGGGTTTTCCAACTATCCAACACCATGTATTTTTTATGATGTATGGTCAGGTCTTACAATCAATGGACAATCTATCCCTAATGTGACTAATCAATTTACATTACAACCATATACCTCAGGTATCCAAATCGGTTCAGTGTCTAAAGAACCTGAAATATTTGGATTTGATTTCTATGGTATCTTACAAAACGAAAAGATACTTAATACTGATATCAGAAAAGTTGGAGTAACAATCAAAAAGGCATACACAGGACAGGTACTTCTATTGGATGTTTCAGGGTTCTACAGAGTTTATGTAATGGAAGGAACAACTGAAGTATTAGTACAAGATTGGACTCCATTGAACAGAACACCAAATGAATATTACTTCATATTTGATATGAGAGACAAAATTCCAAATCAATATTTTGTTGATATTCAAGTGAACACTTCAGGAGAAAAAGATACTTATAAGAGACAATTAACATTTTCAATCGTAAATACAAAACAATCATGAGTAAAATAGTGAAATTAACAGAAAAGGATTTATCACATTTAGTTAAACGAGTTTTGAGTGAACAACAAGAAACTGAAAATTATATGTTCTTCAGTAACCTAAAACAAATTGCCAGACAGTGTAAAATGTTATTAGAAATGGATGAAGAAATGATTGACCAAATTATACAAGATGGACATGATTGGGCTGACGACCACGTTTCAGAAGCAAAGACAAACATGGACCAAGTTTTTGATTTCATAATGAATGAGAAAAGAAAAATGGACCAATATGTTGATTATGAAGAAATGACTGAAGGTAGAAAGAAAACTGGAACCAAACTTTGTGCTAGAGGACTCGCGGCTGCGAAAGGGAAATTCAAAGTTTTTCCTTCCGCTTATTCGAACGGTTATGGAGTCCAAGTATGTAAAGGTAAGATGCCGGGTTTAGACGGTAAAAAACATTGCTCAGGGGCTTATTGTTAAAAATAAAAAGAAGAATTTAGGTTCTTCTTTTTTTTGTCGAAGAATTTTATTACTTTTGTAAGACTATCAAATCATACCCATCATCATGAAAAAATTCTTCAAAAAAATTTGGACTAGATTTTTTATTAGATTCAAAAGAAAACTTGTACCACAAGTAGAACTTGATGAGAATGAAAAAACTGCATCTTCAATTTGCCGTAAGTTAATCAATCATGAAAGTTCTAAATTTTTAATTGCCCCTCTCTCACAAAAAAGATATATCAAAAATGAGTTTCTACAAATGTTTGTGGTTCTTCACGAAAACAGGATAAATATAACAAATCACGTGTATAACTACGACATTGTAGTTTCTGATTTGATGTCTGAGAAATTAAACAGAATGTTTGATAACAAAGTAGAAGAAGCAAGAATGAAATTTGAAAAGGAAATGCATAGCCAAGTACAACACTCACTGAAGAAAATTTTAGAAAAGCTTATCTAATGTTTTCTTTCAAAATTTTAAGAATTAAATCCCTTAATGATTCATTTTGGGATTTTTTTGGTTTATAAGATGTCATAGTTGGTTTGTTTCCAGTTCCAACTTTGGGGTCTTTTTTCTCGGCACGTCTTTTCTGTGAACATGCTGATTTCTTTTGGGCGTCGGTCATGTTTGCGGCGACTCCTTTAGCACGACATTTAGGATATCCCTTACTATCTGCTTCAGGTCTACCACAAGGAGGATGCCCTCCTCCTTCCTTTTTTCTACAAATATTAACCCATGGTCCTGAAGGCTGTTTCGATCCTTTAGGTTTTTTCTTAGTACCGAACCAAACCGCCAAATCTTCTTTCAATAATGATTCTTTTAATGGGTCACCACTCATAGTTGGATTAAGTGCCGATCCCTCTTCGTCATTTTGTCCAGTATAAAATTGTTTCAAATAATCAGTCATTTTAGATAATTTTTTAGTTCTTTTTTCAATTTGAGCCCTTTTTTCAGGAGATTCTATGAAGTCTCCGTCCGCTTCTTCGTAGGCTAATTCGGCATTTGTATACGAATATAAAGGGTCTGTGAATGGTGCTAATTGATTCTTTTCCCATGGCTGTGGGGCAAGAACAATAGGTACCTTAAATTTTCCGGAACTACCAGAACCTGTCGCTTCTTTTATTGAATTTTTTTTCATAACTTTGTAACAATAAATATACCGTCAATTCAAAATAATGGAACAAAAACAACCAATAGGATTACTATTCGATAGTATCGCGTATTACACTCCAAACGATGTAAACACCCTGTGTGATGACATGAACTTGGAACAGGCATATTACATGATTATCAAAGCATTAGAATACTCTCACAATTCAAGAATTTTCTCATTACAAGAATCTGAAATTGTTTCTAAATCATTAAGAATAATGAATAACCACTTTACTGAAAAAAAATAATCTTTGTGAAAAAAATTGTTATTCTATTGCTTTCATTTTTATTATTTGGGTTCAAGAATCCAAATAATGACAGTACTCCCATTATTATTAATTTTGAACAAATCTTAAATGAGTATAGATGTTCAAATGGATTGAATCCAGTTAAAATCGATTACTCTATGAAAGAATTTGCCGATTTACGTAGTAAAAGTATAGTGGAAGATTACAGTCACAATGGATTTAATGAAAATATACATTCGTATATTTCTGATTTTACATACGGGGGGGAAAATATTATGAAAATAAATATCCCTAAAAAAGACGGAATAGGAAATTGGTTTTCAAACGTAAAAGAAATCGAAGAAATCTTGAACAAGATGTCAATGGAAACTTCGACAGAATACGATGTTGTAAAATATTGTTTCTTAAAATGGAAACATTCCGAATCACACAACGAACTTCTTCTCGATGAGAAAACAAAAAGATTTTACCTTTCTTATCAAAAAACTGAAAATCATTATTATTTCTCTTTTATTGCGTTGAATTGATGAATTCAATAAACTTTCTTTACCATATTAGCATACCAATCCATAGGATATTTACTCCATACATCTTTTTGGGTTGCGATAGTCTTACTGTATTTTTGTTCCCCGCCACTTTGTAATTCAACATCAACTAAATTCCAATCTACATTTTCAGGTTTGTTTGCAATAAATTTCCAATCTTGAGGGAATGAATTTGGTGAATTAATATAAAAATACATGAATAGCCAAGCAGATTGAAATTCTTTACTATCTTTCGGAAATGGAATTTCAAGGGTATATGAGTCTGAAACATATGCGTTCCATTTTATCCAATAATTTGGTGAATCGGGTACTTCATTACCTTTCTTTTGTTTCAAAACTATTACGGGTACAGTTTGTCCACCATTTGGGGTTATTTTTATTGGGAATGATGGTAGATTTAATTTTGGTGCTGGAGTATCAAGTACAAATTCCCTATTCATAGTTAATAAAGCTCCAGGCAAAGACTCAGCTTCCGACTGACTCATACCAAGGACAGCACCTGGTGCATAACTATAGTTATAAAATAAAGCAGTATTATAATTGTTTGTCGTTGAATATTCTGTTCTCGAAGTTTCGACCTTCTGAAACTCAGGTGTTAAAGTTTTTTTCGGCTCTATCTGACCTTCCGCGTTTACCTCAATCTCAACAAACTGATGTTTAGTATATTTTGGATCTTTAGGAGATGATTTTGGATCCCAAGGCGTAGTTGTGTCAATATGAGGTTCAGTGTTTATAAATTTAGGAACTTGAGAAATAATACCTTTAGAAACAAGACCATTTAACCATTCAGTCATAAAAGTTTGAATAGTTTGATATCTCATTTTACTAAGGTCTCCAGGGTTAAGTCTTTTCTTTGGAGTAACCTCGTTATCATTATTTGGAACCTGTGATTCACTTGACTTTAGTTTAATAACTATCTTTTTATCTTTATATTTTTTTAAGAATTCTTCAATTTTGGACAAATCTATGAGGGTTTCAAGATTTACTGCAGATGAACTATGAAATCCACTTGGAAATTCAACCCGTTTGGTCAAACTAATTGAATCTTTTTCAGGTTCGGCAGTATTTTGTTCAGACACTAAATAAAGATTCTTTGTTGCGGATTCGTGAAGTGAAATAATTCTATTTCGTTCTTCTTGTGATATTTCCCAAGTTTGCTTAATCATAATATACAATTTATTATAAATATCAGAACATAAAAAAAGGGACAATTTCTTGTCCCTTTTTACCATATCGAAATTTCGATTATCTCAATTCTCTCAAGTCAAATGTTCTAACACCATCAACTGTAATTCGTCCGTAAAAGCGATTGTTGACAACTTTCTTAGCGTATCTCGTCATAATACCCTTAATCGGAGTAAAGTTAAACGGATTGTACATTGTAGGAGTTAATTGTAGAGGTACATACGGTGCGTAGATGTAACCTGTGTCCAATAGAGAAGTTCCTTTGTGACCCATCAACACTTGGTTAGGTGGGAAGTAAGGGTCTCTATACACTTGGTAACGACCTGCTAATGTACCAACTCTTTCAATACCCATGTTGTACTGATCCTGCTCAGGAGCTGCGTTTGATACGTGGAAGTATTCCAAGTCATCAAAGATAGCACTGATTTCAGAAGAAACAACGATCCAGTTAGCTCCACCTCTCAATGTTGACTTGTGGATTTGTGCAGAAATTTGGTTGATTGCTGTGATAAGAGTTTGGTTCCAGTCTTTCTGAGTATAAGGTACTGCAGAAGAACCTAATCTCTTCCATCCATTGTAATCCCATCTTAAGTTCCAAGCTGCAGCTTTTCTAAGGTCTCTCAAGATTTCTCTATCGATTTCAGCAGCAACTTGCTCAGATAACAATGCTGTTAATTCAGCTTCAGCGTCGATGTTGTGGAATGCCGCAACGTCCTGAGCCATTTCTGGAGACCACTGAGCTCTTAATTTTCTTTCAGTTACAGAAACTGTTACTGACATAAGGTCAAAAGAAACTTCACCAATTCTGTCTTCGAATTCCAAGTTCTTATAGATTCTATAAGTTGCTGAGAATGCTTGAGAGTTAGTTGCGATTGTTGACGCGAATGTTGAACCAGTGTAACCATCTAATGAACCACCGCAAGTGATACATACTGGTACTTGTAAATCAACTTCTAAGTAGATTTTACCTTCAGCGTCACAAACGTTGTCAAACTGACCACCATCTGTCTTACTGTTAGGGAATACCAACGTTTGGTTGTTATTACCATATTCTACAATACCTTTACCATATCTCTGAGTTACAACTCTGAATAAGTAAGGGTTTGATGTGTTAGCTGAAGTGTAAACGTTACCAGCTGAACCATAAACAGTCAAATCAGATAAGAATGCTTCGTTATCCATTGGTTGACCATCAGGACCAATTAACTTACCTGCTCCATCAGAAGCAAAACCTGACATAACTATCAATACTTTTCTGTAATCAGAAAGAGTATACGCTGAAGGAATCAAGTTGCTTCCAGCCCATGCTACAGTTGTAACGTCAGCAGTAATCGCTGAAAACTGTCCTTTTGAATAGTCGAATAAACCTGGTGGATCCAACGCTGGTTCGTTACCTTCGTAGAATCTATCGTAAAGGTCTTTAGTTAAGTTGTAATCATATCCTGAATTAGGAGTTTGGTCAGCCGCAGCGTTTGGTGATCCGTAAGGAGCCCAGTGTTGATTCTGTCCATTCTCATAAGATTGGATGTTAGGTACGAAGTAGAATAATTTACCGATTGGTAAGTTCATTGCTTGTACTGAAACGATATCGTTTGCTAATAATTTAGAGAAAACTCTTCTAACGATAGGGAAAACCACTGTCTCAAATGCACCTGTATCAGATGTAGATGATGCTTCGTTGATTAAGTGAGAAGCTTGGTTTTCATAAAGTTGAGCTACGTTCTCTCTCATGTGACCCTTAAGACCCTCTAAGAATCCTAATTTGTCCCATTTGTTGATTGTGTCTTCTTTGATAACTTTAAGGTGCTTAAGACCGATGTTACCTACAAGACCTGATTCTAATAATGCTCCCATTTTTAGTATTTTGTTTTGTTTTATTTGTTTATTTAATTTTGATTACCCAATTTTACTCATCAAATCTTTCATTCTTAAGAATTGAGGATTCTCATAAGTTTTTGATTCAATTAGGGTAGTTGATGAACCTGTAGAAACATTCTTGTTTAATTTAGCTTCTACTGATTCGTTAATTGGTGTACTTTCAGTTTTAGACAATTCATCTTTAATTGACCTATAAAGATTTTTAGATTCTTTCAAAGTATCTACATTATCGAATCTTCTAAGAATATTAATTTTCTCTTTTTTAGTGGTCGAATGTTCAGTGAACAATCTTGTAGCATATGCCAAGTTTGAGTTGAAGATAGCAACTTCATTAAGTTTTTCTCTGAAAATATTTAATGCTTTTCTGTACTCTTCATTCTTTTCTCTCAACACATTAACTTCTGATTCTGTGGATTCAACTTTTACTCCGTTTTTACCATAAACATAATTTCTGTTATTAGTAATACCTTTTCTTAGTCCTCGTCCTTCTTTTGAACCCATTCCATAAGTTCTAGCCGCCTCTTTGGTTTCTCTTTTTTCAAAACCTGCGTCATCTCTACGAGCCTTAGTAGTTTTAAGATCTTTTGAAGCAATTTTACCATGTTTCATTGCCAATCTTTCATCCTCTTTGTCTTTGTATCCTTGACCTTCTTTTGTTTCTGCCTTAACAACTTTGGATTTTTGTTCCATATTTTCACCTTTCTTGTATTCGAATTTTGGTTTACCAGTACCAACTGATTTTGGTCCTTCTTTCTTCTTTTCATCGAATCCGCCTTTAGCTTTATCTTTGTAAGTGAATTTTGGTCCAGACCCAATTCCAACACCCTTAGGTTTTACTGTCGATTTACCTTCTCTAACAGATCTTCTGTGGTTGTAAGATTCGTCCAAATCTTCTTCTTCCATCATGTCGTCATCTTCTTCTTCCATCATGTCATCATCTTCTTGTTCCATCATGTCATCATCTTCTTCGTTAAATTCAATTTCGTACATAACTTCTTCATCCTCCATGTCGATGTCTTCAACATCGCCATCTTTAGAGAAAATTGCATTGATAACATCTTCTGTGTCAAGATCCATGTCATCCATTTCATCCATGTGCATTGTTTCGTCTAATTCTTCTTCGTCTTCTTCAGACTCACCAAGCTTAACTAAGTATTCAGAATCGGTGTCATTATCGGTTAAGTGAATATCTTCACCATCTTTTTTTACGATGATGCCATCTTCTTCACCCATGGCCTTGAACACCTTCAGAATTTCTTCGTCAGAAGCGTCAGTCAAATCTATTGGACTTTCTTCTGAATCCATATCCATGTCCATGTCAAATTCCATGTCCATTTCCATATCATCTTCATTATCAACAGGTTCATCCATTTCGATGTCTGTATCTAATTCAACCTCATCTTCCATGTCTTGTTCTGATAGAGATTCTTTTACTAATTGGTTGATTTCTTCCTTCATAGTAGAAGCAAGTATTCCTTTTGCGTTCTGGGCGATAGCTTCTTCAACATTTTTCATTTGAATTAACGCCTCCTGTACTAAGTTTTTATTTTCTTGCATAGAAAAAAATTGTTTAATTTATCATATAAATAGTACCAAAATGAAAAAAAGTCATTTCACGATATCCCTAAAATAAAAAAAGTGGTCAATAGACCACTTCATTTGTTTCAGTTTAATAATGTTGATTACTCAATTACCTCGTCGATTTTACTTTCAGACACAGCAGTGATTCTCCAATCATGAGTGAACCCCTCATATTTCTTGGTTACTTTTGCTTCAACGTCTGTGACAGAGTAACCTTTTACTAGTTTCTCTTCTCTAACTTTTTTAATCTTACCTGTGTTTTCATCAGGAAAATCGTACTGAATTTTTGCTACAAAATATTTTTCTTCCATAATTTTATTTTCTTAAAAAATCGTCTAATTTTTTCATTAAGTCAACTGACTTTTCAGCGTACTCATTATTTTGTTTAGATTTTATTTCCTCCTCTAAATTTTCTTCATATTTACTTCGTTCATCAGGATTAGTAAAAAGATATGCTCCTGGAGTTGAAGGTGAAGATACCAAATCAAAACAGATTAGTTCAAAGTCATCTTGTACTTCATTTCTTTCTCCTACTTTCTTCAACGACCCAACACCTCTTGAAGAAATACCTAAAGTTACCCCTTGTCTCATTAGGTTGGCGGCTTGGTCTCCTTTAGTCGAAACAATCCCTCTTTCGTGAAACCCTGGAGATGTCAATAATTTGAGTTTTCCCATGAGTATATTTTTATCCCACCATATATCGGTAATGATGTGAGATACTCTGTCCAAGTCAATTAATGATGATTCAGGGTGATTTAATTCAGATGTTGACAACCCCTTAGAAATAGATTGTTTATATCTATCTGCCTCTCTTTTTAGAATCCTCTCAGGATATGTTCTACCATTTCTATTTGGAGTATCATATTTTTGAAGTACTGCGTAAAATTCAAATGGATTTCTATAATCTAAATTGGATGCTTCTTTTATAATGTCAATATTCTGAGCATCTTTCGGAGAAACCCAACCAGCGTCCATTTCAATTAATATACCGTGGCCAAGCTCGCTCGCTTCTAAAATTCTTAAATTTTTCATCTAATCTTTTAAGATAAATATACGGATTCAGATAGTTTGCTAAATTTCGTCTTTTTTAGAAATTGAAAATTCGAAGTATTTGTTCTGAACTACGTTATTTTTATAGATTGATTTGACAATGTTTTTTATGGATTCTTTTATTTCATCAGATTTGAAATCCATCTCTCGGAGAGTGTATAGATTAATTTCTAAGTTGAAAAATGATTTTTTCCCTTTAGAAATTCCACTTGTTCTTAGGTCCAAATCAACAATATTTTTTTCTTGAAAAATTTTTGAATCAATTGATTCAAAAACTGAATTTTTTATTTCTCTTCCTAAACCAGATACAATTCGGTTCCAATTATCTAACTCATCTTTTGGTGTAACCCATGATTGAATATTTATATAAACCGATTTTAAGTTTTTGGAATCTACTGTCCCGTATTGGGACTTAATAGGATTGAATAGGTTAAGTTTAACACTTTTTCCTTTTTTCATTAATAATGATATTACGTATGTTTATTTTTGTTAATGAAAAAATATACAATATATACATAAATGTCAAAATTTTTTTATACTTGAAGATATTTCTAATATATGATAATAATTAAAATTAATCAGGGTAACAATATTGAGAAAGCCCTCAAAACCCTAAAGTCAAAAGTAATCAAAACAAAGCAAAATCAGATTTTATTCGAGAAAAGAGAATATACAAAAAAATCTGTACTTAGAAGAGCACAGATTCTAAAAGCGAAATATATTCAAAGTATTAAAGACCAATCAAATTGATTCTTCCAAATTTTTTAATTTCAAAAAATTCAATTGGTCAAACTTTTCAGACTTAACTTTATCGATTGTTTCTGAAATTTTTGTTTTAATATCTTGCGAATCTTCACTATTTTGGAGTTCCGTCAATTTAGATATTGCACTTTCCTTAATTGTTTCAAATTTTGCTTCCAAAGTTTTGACATCTTCAGAAACTATTTGAAAAAATTCTTTTTTAGAATTTTCATCTAAACTAAGTATGTAGTTATTAACTGTTTGGTTTGCTATGGTAACCATAGAACTAATCGGAATATTAATATTTTCTTTAATTGTTTCTTTAGTTGATGTAACCACCTTCAAAATATTTTTCTTCGCATTTAATCTTTCAAGTAAATTAACACCTTGGTTATAAACTAATGTATCAATTTCGGTATAATTGTTTTCAGTTTTTTCGGAAAGAGTAATTGGAAGTTTAATACTTGGTAAAATTTTGTTTAATAAAGAAATCCCTTCTTCAATAAAATCTTTTGCATCTTGTTCACCTAAACCTTGAGGTGAACTCAGTTGACTATAAATGTCGTACGCTTTAGACATAGCTTTATTATTCAAAACGTTGTGTTTGAATTCTCGTAAAGTCTTCTTGAATTCCATTTCATTTTTGTATGATTCCAAGAGATTTTTTTCTATTAGGGATTTTACTATTCCGAAGGTCATTGTGTCTTTTTCAAATAAATATTATGAATTTAATAACTTATCTAAGTGTTTTGAAATTTCTCCTAAAGAATCTTGTCCCTGACCCAAATTTATTATTCGAGACCCTTCAATTAAATTATTTTCCACTAAAATATTTAGATCTTTTTTCCTTGATTCTGGTGTTATTTCGGCGGGAGGAGCTTCACCTGCTGGAGGTAACTCGGGTTCTCCTCCAGGTATCTCACCACCACCTCCTCCAAATGATGGTGGAGATCCTAATTCCTCTCCTCCGTCCATTGTCGTAGAAGCTCCTGCCGTTGGTGTTGACCCTGTTTGGCTACCATATAATTTGTCAATATTATCAAACAATCCAGTTTTTGTTATAACAGTTGGAGTCGCTTTTAATTCTTCTCCAACGGCTCTTTCAATTCTTTGTTGTTGTAAGTCCAAACGAACTTCGTCATCTGACCATCCAAAAATATGCTTCTTAGCCCATGTAGATGAAGTTGCCTGAATTCCATTTCCTGGATCAGAAACCAAATCTTTATACAATAATACTTTCTCTTTCCAAACATCAATTTTAAGTAAATCCGCTTGAGTAGATGGATTTGTTAATCCAATTGTGAAATTTGAAAGTTCGTCTTCAAATCCTAATAAAAATAAATGTACAATTGCAATTTTATTCAATTCGGCAATCATACTCTTTTGAATTCTGTTGATGGTACGAGCAAATCGTATATCTTGTAACGCCAAATTTTTACCATCACCAACAACTTCTTCAAATCCTAAGAAAGCCTTTGGTACTCGGAGGGCGGTTAACAATTTCTTTTGGATATATTCAATATCGGCAATTTCAGATAAGTTAGTTGCTCCAGGTAATGTTGAGATTGGGTCTGGCGCTGCGGGGTCTCTTACAGGAATAAAATAATCTTGGTCAACCGCCATTTGATTGAATCTCATATCTACGTTACCTGTTTTACTATCAACAATTTGTTCTCTTTTGAACTTGTTGGCAACACGTTGTACATAAGCCTCAACATCGTCATCATTCATGTTTCCAACGAATACTTTGAACATTCTTCTCTCAGGGGCTCTTGATGTACGATAAATTAACATCGCATCTTCTGATAGTAAAAGTTGTTTCCAAATACGTCTTGCTTTTTCTAACATGGAAGTTCCATATGGAAGTTTTCTGTCATCACCTAATAATCTGAAGTGAGCAATTTCCCAAGATTGGAATTCCATATTTTTATTTTTCCATGTGAAGTGTAACGCCTTTTTATCTTTATCTACTTCATTTTTTACATCGACAGATATTTTACCACTTGCTCCAACCTCATGTCTTTCAATTTCAATAGTCGGTAATTGTTGTACCCCAACAATTCCTTTTTCAGGGTCTAATTTCAGATATACAAAGTTATCACCATATTTACATGTGTTTCTTGTCCACATAGGTAAATTGGTGTTGATGTCTAAAGCATTGTTAAATAAATCGGCAAGAACTCCCTTAATTCTTTTAGATTCTGAATAAATTTGTAATATGAAACCGTCCTCATTTGTTGTAGTTGACTCTTCGGCATAAATGTCTAATGCTGCGGAAATCTCAGGAGTGTATTCCATTGATTCGTAGTCATACTGAGCAGATAACCTTGTAGGTTCATAATAAATCGCCTGAGAATAAAGGTTATTTTCAACCTTAGACCACTGATTGGTAAGATAATATGTTTGTTGTGCTTGAAGTTTTTCTTTCTCATACTCCTCTCTACTTTTTGTGCGTAGGAGTTCCTTTTTATCAAACTTGAATGTTGGATAGTCTTGATTTAATAATGAGTTAGGTCCAAATGTTTGTGACAGTCTTTGCCAAACCGTCATATTTTGTTCTGCCATAATCTAATTTACTCTTTACCTCAGTAATATAAATAGTTATTTAGCACCAAATAACCAACCATATTTTTGGTAATCCGCTTTGGATGCCCCATTATTACTCAAGTTGGAGTCTCTTCCCATCTGAGGTACCAATGGATTAAAAAAATCTGAAGTATTTTTATTTTCATTCATCACAGTAGACCACGAATTCAACATGGCTTTTGTGTGGTTAACAACTTTTGTTAATGACTGAAATGACTTCTCTGCAACATAAATTGCCATGGAAAGACCCATGATACAATCATCATGTTGTCCTTTTTGGTGATCAGGTCTTCCATGAATATATACAAAGGTATTCATCTCATTATACGTTCTATGTGAATATATCTTAAATCCGTGTCTAACCCCCTCTTCAAATGCGGCTATAATTTGAACTCTTTTTGTGTTGAAGTTGATACCAGGAATTTTTTCATTTATTTTCGGGTCCCACTTCCATTTGTTAGAAGTATCGACTCCATCAACATACAATCCGGGTTGATATTGTAATTCTTGCATTTTTCTGGCGGTTGAAACTCCCATACCTCCTGTAATATCAATTACACAGAATGCATTGTACATTGTCCCCCACTTATAAGCAATTTCTGCTAAAACATCGGGAGGGATTTTACCAACATATTCTAATACTTGTTCCCGTTCATCAAAATCAATAATTTGGATTGATGAAAAATCCTCAGAGTCACCACGAGAAACGTCAACCCCCATAACATATTTATGTCCATTTACAGGTTCCTTAAAAATCCACAGAGCGTTACCCATAAGTTTAGCTTGTGGAGGTCTTAATTGGTTTTTGGAAATGTTCTGCATTAGATCTGAATCGAATACGTTATCACCCGATCCTAAGAAGTTACATTCAAGTTCTTGAGCAACTTTACGTCTATCGTACTTGAGCTTTTTTACCATTCCCTCAAACCATGCAGAACAAGGTTTATATCCTTGGGAAATATAATCTGTTACAATAGTATGGTCTCTATCATAAGGATTATTATTGGATAAGTTAATTACGGTATCTATTGGATAATCTTCTCGATTCAAAAGATAATGAACCAAATCATTTGTCTTTACCATGTACAAATCTTTGGTATAACGAGGGTCTCGATACCAAAACATTTCAGAGATTTTGAAATCATTCATTCCTCTTAATGCTTGGTCATATATTTCATAATAGATTGGGTCGTAACCGTTTGGTGTGGAAACTACAATAACTTTACCACCCGTGGATAGTGAAGCCATACAAGCAGACCAAAAGTCTCCATCTGCCTCGATAAAGGCGGCTTCGTCAAAAATAAGAATTGTTGGTGTATAACCTCTAAGAGCATCTTTGGATGTTGCCACCGCTTTAACTTCACATCCATTATTTAGTTTGAAATGTCTTTGGGAGTTTTTTTCCACAGAGAATCTTATATCAACCCAATCAGGCCATTGTTCAATAAATGCCCTTATTTTGTTGGCCATTTCCACAGAAGTATCCAACTTGTTGGCGATGATTAGAACTTTTTCAGGTTTTTCCTTTCTTGCAAACGCAAGTTTTTTTGACGCCCAAGCCGCGGTTACAGTTGAAACCCCCGCTTGTCTGTATTTTAATGCAATGTTTTCGTTGTAGCTTTCGTAATCTTCAAGTAGTGAAACTTGGTCAGGAAAAAGTTCTAATGGGACATACTTTGATACTGTATTATCGTATGTCTGTAAATAAGAACGAAGTGCATAAGGAGTACTCCTCATACACTTCGTATATTCTATAATTAATTGTTCTTTGTTCACACACTGAATTATTTAGGTCTTGATATGTTCATACTACCTAAGAAATCATCGAGAAAATCGTCATCGTCATCATCAGGTTCATTAGGCCCTAAACTTCCTAAGAAATCTCCCATTTCTTCCTCTTCTTTGCTGGCAACATACTCGTCATATTCCGCCTTAAGTTGCATCGCTTCTTTCATAATTTCCCTAAATCTTGAAGTCGCTCTTTTGACTTTAGATCCATCTGCAGAGATAACATCTCCCATAAGTTGTAAAAATTCTTGAGCGGCTAACTGATATAATGAAATATGAAACCAATTGATTAATCCCTTATTTGACTCAGAGAACATCTCATCAGGTAATGCAAGTCTAATTTTTTCTACAATTTCAGGACCGATTCTAAGTTGCATTGGTTCGTTTGATAACAAATCCACGGCACCTTTCACTTTTTGTCTGATACTTGGATTTTGTGATTGTCCGTATCTACCTTTAACCGCCTCTAATCCTTTGATAATCTCATGGCACAAAATTGGAAAAATCATTCCTTCTGCAACAATTTTTGTGTCGGGGGCATCATCATCACCTTCTCCACCTTCATCATCAGCATCTTCTAATGACATTTTACCTGCGACACCTTGACCGGTCTGACTCATCATTTCAATCATCTGTTCCATGGTGAAGTACATAAAGTCGTTTATTGCCATTATACCCAAATAACTTGGATATAGTGATGGGTCAATTGCATCTAATCTTGCCTTCACATTGGGCTTCTGAAAAAGGTAATGTCCTTTTTTTGCCGCTCCTTGAATGATAGCGTTAATTATATTTCTTTTGTGTTTTTCTAATTCTAATTCTTCTTCATCGGTTAAATCTTCGACATCAAAAGAAGGGATACTCATTTTTTCATCTTCGTCATCCTCTTCTTCTTCGTCCTCTTCTTCGTCAGGTTGATATCTAAAATTCGAAGCGTCAATACTTTCACCTAAAAATCCTTCAATCTGATAGGTGTTTTCAGGAACCTCACCCTCCTCCAAACTAGCGTCAATTGCTAATTGAATTAATTCATCTTTATGGCGGGCTTCGATTGACATAATTCTTGGAAGTTTACTCATCATTTCCTGATAAATCATTCCTTGAACTTGTTTGGAGTTAAGATTTCCAATTCCGGTAACTTGTCTCAGTTTGTCCGCAACTTTCTGAAATCTTTGGCTAACTAACCTCTGAACATCTTCAGCTCCTTTTTTCATTGCAGGGTTCTGAGCATATAGACTTTCAGGATCTCCTAATTTTCTTTCAAGATTAGGGTCCATTCTTTCAGGAGTATTTCCGTAATCTATTTGTTCTTTTAATTTCTTAGCCATGATTATTTTTTTAGTAAATTTAATATCACATCAATTAATTTGTCCTTAGCTTCATCAGGCGAAACTTTACCAGCTCTCGGAGCTTCTTTTTCACCAGGGAATGGATTTTTGCCTGGGTGAGATGGTCTCGTTCTTGGTTTTGTGTCAGGTTTAGTAATTGGTTTAGACGGAGCAATAGTTGGTTCCGCTGCTTCTACAGTATCCTTCTTCATTTTGGTATGAGATGCCTCTGAAAGATATTTCAATAAGTCACCTTTCGTAATTCTCGGTAGTATGTTTCTTTCCACGATTTTAGTAATTTCAGATTCTATAAACAAAGATACAGGATTTTTTCCTTCTTCCAACTGTTTTTTTACTGATTTTACGCATCTTTCAAATTTTCTTGTTTTTTTAGGCCCAACCTGAGCATGACATATTGCCCATGGATTTGGTTGTCCTGGCTTAAGGTCTGCTTCACTTTCAAACATACCCATTCCATCAGTTTCATCACCAAATCCATCATCTGATGATGGTCCCACTTGTTTTGGGTCTTGAGTTTCAGTTTCCTTGTTTGGGTCGGAGGTTACTTCAACCTCATCAGTTTCTTTTACTTCTTCAGTTGGAGTAGCCTTTATTCCTGTTTGAGTTTGTTGAATTGTCATTTTTTTCCCAGGTACCTCTGGTAATGTTACACCTTTTTTTACATCATCAGTCGATATGTTATATGATGTAGTTGTGGTAGTTGTAACTGCTTCATTGAATAGTTTGGAATGAAGAATGTTAATTTGAGATTCTGTTAATTTTTTAACAGTATTTGCGGATAATCCTTTATCGATTAATTCAAGTGCTTTTTTATTAACTTTCATAAACTACTTTTTTTTCGAATTCTAATATCAAATCTCTTTCGTAGAGTTTGTCTTTTATTTGTTGTTCGGACATTCCAAATCTAAAAACCATTCTTTTATGATTTCCATCTTCGTCTGTTTCCCAGGCTAATGCGACCACATCGTCAATTGCATCTTCCATAGAAAAAAAATCGGAGTTCTGAATCAATTCCAATTTTACATCAGTATTTCTCAGAACTCCTACTTTTTTAATATGATGTAATTCGGGAGGACTTGGATAACCGTTAGCCGGTCTACTTTCCCAAGAATCTCCCCAAACATCAAGACTATCAGAGAAAATGAATTCGTAAAGATTGTCTCCCTTATAGTTGGGTCCTAAACCATTTACGTATATCAAATTGCTCATACTAATAATCCTTCAGGTGATATTTTAATCTGTTTTCCTTTATTCTCAAACACTAAATTTTTCTTATTTGTAAGTCCAACAATTTTTGCGTTGGAGTTTTCATTTAAGAATTTTTTAGCCGTTAATTCTTGTTCAATAGTTTCACTCAGTCTAATAACTTCTTCCATCTGTTTTTTTGATTGAGAAATTACACTTTTTTTCTTTTGTAAATTTTTTTCCTTACTTTCAAGAATTTCTTTTTTAGATATTTCGAAATACTTAGAGATTACTTTGTCAACCGTAGATTCTCCGAAAATACTATCGATGATAGCTCCATTTCCATATCCACCTTCTTCCATTTCGGATTCCACTGGAACGTCCATGTCAGCTTGGATATCTTCAACTTCACTATCGTCAGTCATATCCAATCCACCCATATCATCACCACTTAAGTCTTCAGATTCTTCATCGAACTTACCCATGATGTCTTCTTTATCCTCTTCAGACAATGATTTAAGGTCTAATGATGATAATACCATGTTGATTACATACTTAATATCTTCAGAAGTCATTCCTTCTTGTGTATCCAAAGTTCTGATTTTCTGTGTCAATTTACCTGTAAGTTTTTGGATAGTTCTGAAACTTACTGTCTCTTCTTCACCAGTTTCAGGAGATTCAACATCCATAGTTGCGTCAACCTCAACTTCCGCTTCAGGGGCCATACCCATATCTTCCATACCCATATCTCCCATACCCATATCATCACCTGCAGGCATTTCTGCACTTGGGGATGGAGGTAATGCTGGAGCGGGAACTGGTGGTGGAGTTGCAGGTACTTCAGCCGCTGGCGCTGGAGCTTCAGCAGGTTTAGGAGTTTTTAACGTGAACTTTTTTTGTTCTCCGTATAAAGAAACTCCTTCTTCGTTTTCGTTTATTCTGTTCAACTCTCCGGCAACTAAATTTAATCTTTTGAATGCTTGAGAATATGAAGAATAGTATTTTCTATTTTTCATTGGCTCAATATAATCAGTCTCAGATTCCGAAATGGTTTTTTTAATAATATAACCCTGTCTTTCCTTAACGATTTCATACCGATTACCATCGGCTAAAGAAATTGAATATTCAGATCTTGCGGTTTCATTAATATTTGTTGGTATCACTTCATTGAAACGAGCAATTTCCATGATTCTTTTTATTTTGTCTTGTCCAGTCAATTTTTCACTGCCAAGTGGTTTCAAATCTCCCATATTATGATTTATTTATATTTTTTGTTTTTTTTAATTATTTAATCCTTGAAATCCTCCTAAAGAAATTGCGTTTAGTTGTACAATTACTTCATCCCCATCTTCACTAGTCATGACTTGATATGGAACTGTTGAACCTGACGGTGCAGTTCCTCCGCTAAATGAACCCAACATACCAAGAGTATATTCATATTGTTGGTTCACTTCAATAACAAGATACGGAGTTACACTTGGTGTTGGAGTCGATGTTGGAGTCGATGCCGGTGTTCCTGTTGGTGTAGGTGTCAGTCCAGCTGTTCCTGTAGGTGATGAAGTGATGCTCGGAGTCGGAGTTCTTGTTGCGGTATTTGTTGGTGTCTGTGTTTGAGTTGACGTTACACTTGGTGTCGGTGTTCTTGTTGCCGACGATGTGTTAGTTGGTGTTTGAGTTTGTGTTGAAGTATTAGTTGGCGTTTGTGTGTTAGTTGGCGTAGGTGTTGGAGTTTTTGTAGCAGTGTTAGTTGGTGTTTGAGTATTAGTTGGAGTAAGAGTTGGTGTTGGAGTATTTGATGCCGTTGGTGTTGGAGTTATATCATCAAGACACTCGACACAAGTATTCCAAGGACCGTTAAAAATTGTCACTGTTAGGGCTAATGGAGTTTCAAATCCATCAACAACAGTATAACATTGATGACTTGCGTCTTCGAATGATAAATCATAAATTTTATTATTTATGAGGTTACCTATAAATTTGGCATAGAACGCTTCTCCACCCGCACACGGAGTTATAATATAATAAGTGAAAGGTAAAGGAGATTTTGTTGGTGTGACAGTATTTGTTGGAGTAACTGTTGGAGTAGAGGTATTAGTTGGTGTTACAGTCGGAGTTGTTGTTTTTGTTGGAGTTACAGTCGGAGTTGTAGTATTAGTTGGCGTAGGTGTTGGAGTTTTTGTTGCAGTGTTAGTTGGAGTTTGAGTATTAGTTGTAGTAACAGTCGGAGTTGTTGTTTTTGTTGGAGTTACAGTCGGAGTTGTAGTATTAGTTGGAGTTGTTGTTTTTGTTGGAGTTACAGTCGGAGTTGTAGTATTAGTTGGAGTTACTGTAGGAGTAGAAGTTTGTGTCGCAGTTTGTGTATTAGTTGGCGTAGGTGTTGGAGTTTTTGTTGCAGTGTTAGTTGGAGTTTGAGTATTAGTTGTAGTAACAGTTGGTGTTGGAGTATTTGATGCCGTTGGGGTTGGGGTTATATCTCCCAAACATTCAGGACAATTATTCCATGGTCCATTAAAAATTGTTGCGGTCAATGCCAATGGTGTTTCAACACCAGGATCAATTGAATAACATCCGTTCCCACCACCTTCGATGATTAAGTCGTAGATTTTACCCACAATAAGATTTTCCTCCGACTTTACATATAAATTTGTGGAAGAGTTACAAGAAGACGCAATATAATAATTAAAAGCCATTTAAGTTTTTCTTTATAAATATATGATTATTCACAATTATTAAGTTCTAAGTATCAGTCTTCTATTTTTCTCTCGATAGAAAGCTCTTTATCGAGAGCTTTATTCGAAATATCAAATAATTTTTGAATATGCCCTGACCTTCTTAAAAACTTAAAAACCAAGTTTTCATATGAGAGCTCCCCCTCCTTTTCTAATCCAGATTTTCTATAATCTTTCAATTTATCTTTAATTGAATCGATTAACTTTTTATCATCTTCAGGTTCATCGGTCTCAATTACTTTGTCTATTTTTTCTGTCCAGTTTTTGATTTTCTTCTCCAAAACTGCTTTGTCGATTTCATTTTCTAACTTTTTAGGTTTTGTCACCCATTCATCGTTCATCACAGAATAGACACCTGTTGCAAAATGTGGTTCCTCGTTATCTTGAGCATAGAGTTCAACATCATATCCAAATATTTTGATATCGTGTTTGTCGTTGAATACTTGTTTCTTTAGATTATATAGTTCTTTATATAATGGTGACTCATCTTCGAATTGTTGAAAATCAACAATAATGTGTAAATCAAAATCTGAATACTCAGACCAATTAAAATTTGCTAATGAACCAGTCAAAACAATATCTTCAACAAAGACTTCTTCTCCAAGATATTCAATAAATTCTTCCGCAATTCTCATCAATGCGTTTTTCACCTTAGGAATCATTTTTGATTTCTGAGGGTCATCAGGATTCTGCCAAATTTTTGGGTTGAGAGTTTCCTGTACTGAAAAACTATTAAGAATTTTTTGGAAGTTATTCATTTATATAAATACTACAACTTCTTGTACTTGTAGGCCTTGGATATGTCAGTGGTAAAAAACTTCCCTTGAGACTCTGACATTCTAAATTTAGTGTAAATCTGATGTGGAACATCATCGTACTCATATTTGAATCCATTATTAAATTCTATAACGAGTTTTTTGGTTTCGGTGTCGTATTCAGTTTTTTTTATATTGGAAGATTTAATTTCATTAATAATCTTCGTTCCCAATATCTGTTCTTTTACTATTGCCATCTTTAAGGGGTATTAGTTCGTTTATCTTTTTCAGTCGTGGTACTATAAAATCATCAAATTCTTCTTCAGAAACATCAAACCCAAAATCATTAACTTGTTTTAATACGTCAGTATGGAGCCGATTTAATCTCTCATGATATAAAAACATTTTTTCAGTATACATTGGAGGACTTTCCATGTCCTTTTCAGAAAAATCTAATTCTTGGAAATATTGTCTCATTTCCAAATATGTGTCCAAAAATTTTCTTAAGTCGGTTAAGTGAGTTAGATATCTTTCGAATGGTTTCATAAATATAAATATTATAAAACTTTTTATGTATGATAATCAATATAAAATAAAAATCCCCACCTTTTGAGTGGGGATTATTTTACTTTAGTTTTTTGAGTTGGTCTCGAATCTCAATTGATTTTTCAAAGTTTTGTTGTTCGATTGATTTTTTGAGTTCCTCTTCAAGTTTGTTGATTTCCTTTTGATTGATATCCAATTTCTTGATTTGGTCTCTTAGTTCAACCGCTTTTTCAAAATCTTCATTTTCAATTGCGATTTCAAGTTGTTGTTTCAGATTTTTTGAAGTTGGGTTTGTTTTAGCGTTGTCGTAGTAATACGTAGTTATTTTCATTGTTCCATCTTCTGAAACTTTACTTTGAGTTTTCCACTCACCGTTATTTGGGGTTAATTGTGTGAACATTTCATCGAATGCTCTAAAAATGTCGTTATACGATCTTCTGTTACCAAACATAATTTTAGTTTTTTATTTTAAGTTTATTTGTTATCTTTGTTTCAAGATTTATGCCGATGGTTTTTATATGACATTATGTCAGAAAAAGATTTAATAAAAATAAATATTTCTGACAATTTGTCAAATCATTTGGATAAGAACTAAATTTGTTATTACTTTGTAAAAACTAAAAAACATTATGAACGACTTAATGGACGACGAAGACAAAATGATGAGTAAAAAACAGAAGTCCGCTGCGGACAGCTCGACTCCTGTACTAGACAATTTCAGTAGAGATTTGAATAAACTTGCCGAAGAAGGTAAGCTAGATCCCGTAATCGGAAGGGATAGAGAAATCCTAAGAATTGCTCAGATTCTTTCACGAAGAAAAAAGAATAACCCAATCATTATCGGAGAACCTGGTTGTGGTAAGACCGCTATTGCTGAAGGTTTAGCAATGAAAATTGTGAATGGTGAATGTCCACGTAATTTGTTGGATAAACGACTTGTGAATTTGGACTTGACTTCAGTTGTTGCCGGTACAAAATACCGTGGTCAATTCGAGGAAAGAATGAAAGTAATCATTGAAGAACTTCAGGCGAACCCGAACATTATCGTGTTCATCGATGAAATTCATACTTTAGTTGGTTCAGGTAATTCATCAGGAACTATGGATGGTTCCAACATCTTCAAACCGGCATTATCTCGTGGTGAAATTCAAGTAATCGGTGCAACAACTTTGGATGAGTTCAGAAAACACATTGAAAAAGATGGAGCGTTGGAGCGTAGATTTCAGAAAGTGATTGTGGAACCTTCTACCGTAGCAGAAACAATTCAAATTTTGAATAACGTTCGAGATAAATACGAAACATACCACAAGGTAATTTATTCAAATGAAGTAATCGAAACTTGTGTGAAGTTGGCGGACAGATATATTACCGACCGTGAATTTCCTGACAAAGCATTCGACATTTTGGATGAAGTTGGAGCTAAGATGCAGACTGAACTTAAAGTTCCTGAAGCGATTGAAGACTTGAAACGTAAAGCTGCAGAACTTAAACAACAGAAAATGGATGTTGTTAAGAAACAGAATTACGAACAAGCGGCACATCTAAGAGACAAAGAGAAAAAGTTGTTGGACAAATTGGAACAAGAAAAACAAAAGTTTGAAGAACAAATGTCCAAAGACAAACAAAAGATTACCTTGGAGGATGTTTATGATGTGGTATCAAACATGACTAAAATCCCTGTGAGCAGAATGTCGGTTGACGATACTAAAGCACTTATCAATTTGGACAAACATATTGTTGGAACCGTAATTGGTCAAGATGCTGCGGTAATCAAGGTCGCAAAATCCATCAAGAGAAATCGACTTGGTATCAAAGATCCAAATCGTCCAATTGGTTCGTTCGTATTCTTGGGTTCCACAGGTGTTGGTAAAACTCACTTAGCGAAACAACTAGCGAAAGAAATGTTCGGTAGTGAAGATTCGTTAATCCGTGTTGATATGTCCGAATATCAAGAAAAACACACCGTATCCAAATTGGTTGGGGCACCTCCAGGCTATGTTGGATACGAAGAAGGTGGATTGTTGACCGAAAAGGTTAAGAATAAACCTTACTCTGTCATCTTGTTTGATGAGGTTGAAAAAGCTCACAAAGATGTGTTTACAGTATTACTTCAAATCTTGGACGATGGTCACGTTACAGATAGTTTGGGTAGAAAGATTAACTTCAAGAATACCCTTATCATCTTGACCTCAAATCTTGGTGTGAAGAAATTACAAGACTTTGGAACTGGTATTGGATTCTCCAACAATACCTATAGTAACGAAGAAGCGAAGAAGGAAATCTTGATGAAAGAAATGAAAAATTTCTTCTCTCCTGAATTCATCAATCGTATCGATGATACTATCGTTTTCAATTCTCTATCACAAGATGACATTAAGAAAATCACCGACATCGAACTTAAAAAGTTGATGAAGCGTCTTGAAGAAATGAAGTATAAGATTACTTACGATGAATCACTTTTGAATTACCTATCAAAAATCGGATATGATGAGGTATACGGTGCTAGACCACTCAAGAGAGCGATTCAAGATAAGGTTGAAGACTTATTATCTGAAGAAGTTCTGACCGACAAAATCATACCAGGTAAAACCTATGTGATTAAAGTCGAAGATGAAGTAGTCAAAGTAGTCAAGAAAGGACGGTAAATTAAAAAGGGGGATAATTCCCCCTTTTTTTATATTTATAATTATGAGTAATTTTTCCAGACTATTAGAAAAGTTCAAAAATTCTTTCCCATCAGAATTAGAATCCAAAGTTGATGCAATCGAAAACTTTGTCGTAAACTATATTCGAGATAATGAGATTAACGTAAAATTTTTGAACTCTTGTTCGTCGGGATTCAAAGGAGTGAGAACTCGTGACCAAGTAATTATATGTTCTCCAATACAAATGGAGACTATCGGAGATTTCCTGTATACCATATTTCACGAACTCAGGCACGAAGAACAAATGAGAGATTTGAAAATGCTCAATCCACTAACTGATTTCGACTTAGAAGATTTTGAGGCACTATATAAACAATATTGGGAAATGGAATTGGATGCGGATGCGTTTGCTAAAAATATGGTGGCAAAAATCGTAATCGAGTTAAATATACCAATAGAAATCGCGAAAAAATTATTTTCTCTTTCTCCTTACGTACAACAATATCCTTCGATGTCCAAAATGGTTCGTGGAGGTATCCAACAAATTATAAACGACATTAAACAAATAAAAAAATCGGGAGGTCAATATGAAGATATTCAAGACCACCCGATTGTTAAAAGACACATAGATAAGTTAGAGGATTTTATCTAATTAAAATGGATGCCACTGTCCTTTAGGGACTGATTTTTTGAAATGTAACTTATATCCTAATTCTTCAATCATTTTTCTACCCATTTCTATTCCGTTGAATACATCTTCGATTACTACGTATTCGTTCGGAGTATGGTAATCATAATAACCAATAGAAAAATTGATACAAGAAAAGTCAAATTTACTTCTCAAAGCATAAACATCTGTGTACGGATGAACCATATATTGCATTCTATCATTATCCATACCCTCAGTCAAAACCTTATCAATTTTTTCAAAAAATTCTGTTTCTCTGTCGAATAATACTTGTCCAAAACATTTTTCAGTAATCATCCAATTTTCAGGAGCATCAAACTGAATACCATATCCAACATTTTCGAAAAATTTAGAATCTGCAGCACGAGATCCGTGACATCCAGTTTCTTCTGAAACAAAGAATGCTGCTTTAAGATTTGGTAATTCCTTTAATAAAGTTAAACAAGCAAATACACCACATTTATCATCTCCTCCAATACCTGTAGGCAAATCTATATCGTTGAATGCTTTCAAAGAAGGTTTAAGTTCTCCTTGAGCATTTTCCAACATCATTTCTCTGATGTTAATTGTATCTATGTGGTGGACAGTATCAGTGTGTGAAATTACACAAGGAAAATAAAAATCTTCAGGAATATCAGATGTCTCTTGCTTGGTAGCATAGACATTCATTTTGTCATCGACATAATGTTCAATGTTGTTTTCAGTTAACCAATTAACCAAAAATTCAACCATCCGATGTTCTTGATTAGTTTTTGTAGGTACGCTCAAAACTTCTTTGAGCAAATTTATATCGTTCATCTTATAAAGATACAAATAAATTAGATTTCATCCAAACTGAATAATGATGGTTGATATAATAAATTATAAAAATTTTGTTCTGATAATGATACTTTTTTTTCTTTCAATCCTTTTTGTAATAATACCGATATTTTCATATTAGGAAATTCAAATCCCTCCACTTTGAATCTAGTCTGTTTGGTCTTGTCTTTTGGTAAAAAATACCATTCTCCAGCTTTGAACTTTTTTTCGATTCTTGCCGTCATGGAGGTAAAGTCATTTATGTCTACTCCCAATTCTTCTCCAGCGTCTACGATTCTGTCTAAAATATTATCTAATATTCTTCCAGCATATTTATTAAAACTTACCGAATCAAAATCGTCATCATTGGCGTATTCGTAGATATCATCAGACCATCCAAAATATTGTTTGTTAGATTCAAAAACTTTTTCAAGCAATTTTTTTAATGGTATATGAATTGCATTCTCCATCAAATAAAGTTGTATTAGTTGACCAACACTAATTCTTAATCCCGAATCGGTGACCTCAAATGCTAATGAATCAGTGTAATCCTGTAATTCCTTTTCTACAACTTTATATGCCTCTCGGTTCATTTGATAATTTTTCTCGGCCGCGTATTCATCAATTATATCTTCAGTTTCTTGTTTGAAGTTTTGTAATAAAACTGCGGATAATTCTTGTAAAAATTCATCATCTCCAAAGTCAACTTTTTTTGGTAAAATCGCACGAGATATTTGAGACAAGGTATATTTATTTTCTTCATCTAAATAATTGTAAAATCCATACCCATCTTTGAACTCTTCTATAGCGGAGTAATGATCTATGAACTCATAACTATTATAAGGACTTGTCACATCAAAATAAAAATATATATCGTCATCCGCTAATCCCAAGGTTTTGAGAAGATCTTCTTTGTTTCTGAAGTCAATACGAATAATACTTTCAGCAGGATATCTATAATTCTCTTTAATCGAATCAAACAATTTGTCTGCATCCATAAGTTGATGAGCGTCAATTTTTCCTTTGACGTAATTTCTCAGAGCAACAAATGTTTCTAAACTTATCATATGAAATAAATATCAATTCGGTTGGATTTGGAGATATTTATACTTACATTTGTACAACAATGGGGGTGAAATAGAATTGATTAACGTTTGTATAATCAATGGGCACGTAGTCAGAATTCATCTATGACTTAAATCCACGGTGAAGAAAGTAAACGGCAATACTCTTGCTAAGATGTCTGCTTTAGGTTTAACTAGAGAAGCATCTGTTGTAACTGCTTGATAAGTAGATACAACGTCAGGTCGAATGGGCATATAACCTAGGAACAGAAGCCCTCCAAGGTGCGATACCACCCGAAGCGTATCAAAGGTCACGTTCAGAGGGCTACCTTATTACAAGTGAACTCGACACAGTTGTTGGTAACGATGTCAAAATAGGAACCATCTATTTCGGAAGGTATCACAAACCTTGACCTAAACGTGTAGTCCATTTTTGATATGGCGGGTAAGACCAGGTGGCGGTAACCTGCACCTCCACAATCAATAAAAAAGGGAGTCAATGACTCCCTTTTTTTTTTAATTCCCTTTCGAAGGAAACCTTAATTTTTGAATTACGTAAAATATTAGTATTTTTGTATCACATAGACATCAACCAATATGCACGAAAGGCTTAAAAAAATCATTTTCAAAAAGTTAGACCAAGATTTAGGTCAGGCTGAAATCATTGTGGATGATAATAACTCGATTTGGTTCATCGATCGTGCAAATAAGTATTGGTATTTGGAACTAAAAAGTGTGGGAGTTCTATGGTGGAGATACTCATTCTTCAATGATTTTTTTCCGTTGTTTGGCATGGAACGGAAAGAATATGAACCTGTTATAGAGGAATGGGTGGAAGAGGTTCTCAAACATGGAGTGTCCTCAACTCACTTGGATGCGTATCACAGATCCCATGGGGTGGAAGAGGTTCTCAAACATGGAGTGTCCTCAACAAATTCCAAAGAACTTTTACGATTCGAAGTAGAAAAAATTCTTTCTCTCAAAGCAGGTGTCAGAGAAAATAAAACGAAAATAAAAAAAATCATAAACCTTATCAAAAATTAAAAATCCCTCGAATATTCAAGGGATTTTTTTTATCTTTACAAAATGGATATCACAAAAATAATACTAGCGACACTGTTAATGATTTTAGGTCAAATAGGATCATTTATACAGCTACAAGGGTCAATCAAATATGGTTGGTCAGAGAAATACCTTTGGTTACTCTTACTATCAGGTATTCCAATCAGTTACCTTTACATCAAATCCGTTAATCTTTATGTACAAGGATTTGGAGGTCAGATTTGGCCTAGCAGATTGATTGGATTTGCTTTAGGTGTTGTCATATTCACAATTTTGTCATCTACCTTGTTTCAAGAAAATATGACTCCGAAGACAATAATCTGTTTAATTTTAGCATTCATAATTGTTTCAGTACAAGTATTTTGGAAATAAAATGAAAGTAATATTCTTAGATAATGATGGGGTAATTTGTCTCAGTAATAACTGGGGTTCCCGACATAAAAAACAAAAAAAATTAGGTGAAAATCCAGTCTTTGACCATAATAACCAATTACCAGTTGAGTATCGTTTCGATAACTTTGACGTAAAGGCGGTTAAAATCCTAAATCAAATATTGGAAACCACTGGTGCTGAAATCGTGGTAAGTTCCGATTGGAGATTACATGGTACATTGGAAGAGTTGGGAGAATACTACACATCTCAAGGTATCATCAAAAAACCAATCGGATTCACCGAAGTGTTTCATTACACAAATTGGTTAGATGAAGGTCGTGTTCCGTCTGATTTTGATTGGAATAGGACCGATGGTCAAGAACAAGAAAGACACTTTGAGATTAAAGAATGGTTAAAATCACATCCCGAAGTTACACATTGGGTTGCAGTTGATGACCTTCATATGGGTACTCATGTTGATGCGAGTTATTATGGGCCATACGACAGAGATTGGGGATTGGAGAACTTTGTTTGGACTCCTCAATGTGATGAAGGAATCAAACAAAGTGGAATAAAAGAAAAAATAATAAAATATTTATCATGCTAGTTAACATAAAAAAAATATTGGAAGAAGAAGGTGAAGTTCGTAAGTTTGGTGGAGTTGCTCCCGAAGGTTTTGTTTTGGTTCATGAAAAAACTTTAGAATCTCTCAAAGAATTTAACACATGGAAAATGTGGAAACATAATGAAATTACTATAAAAGAATTAAACAAAACTAACTTTGATAATAGTTAATAATATACTATTATTTTATAATAAATTTTAATACAAATTCCATGACCGTTTCACCAAAAAGACACTTAGCAAAAACCATATCATATCGTATTTTGAGTACGAGTATTGGATTTATTACTATGTGGTTAGTAACCGACTCCATAGAAATAGGAGCCGCCTTTAGTATAATTGAATTAGTATGGAAACCAATTCAATATTACATACATGAACGAGTTTGGTACAAACATATTAGATTTGGATTGACCGAGGTTAAACCGGATGAAAACCCAAAACCAGTTAAGGAAGAGGAATCAACCTTATTAACAGGATTACCTGAACCGACTCAAGTTAAAATTAAAAGACTTACGTATACAAAGAAGGCCGACTAATAGTTGGTCTTTTTTTATTTAACTCGGGTATTTATTAATATGAGTATCGAAAAAAATATTTCAAGAATATTTGAGGAACTTGAATTGTTAAAAAATTCTATCAAAGAAGTTTCATCAATTAATGAGGCTGCGTTTATTTCTCCTGTGGATAATACATCCGTAACCTCACCATTTGGCCCGAGGTGGGGAAGACTTCATCGTGGAGTAGATTTGACTGCGAATAATGCAAATGTCAAATCCGCAGCCGACGGTATTGTAGAAGTTGGAGCAATATTGGATGATGATTGTGGAGGTACTGTAAAAATCAATCACTCTAGCGGGTTCAAAACTAAATATTGTCATTTGAAAAAAATTAATGTTTCTCCTGGTCAACAAGTAAGACAAGGCGACATTATAGGTATAAGCGGAGGAGGCCCGAATGATGTTGGACGAGGCAGAAGTGATGGGCCACATTTGCACTTTGGATTGGAAAAAGATGGTCAACCGATTAATCCGATGGACTACTTAAACAAAGAAGGGATAAATTTGACAGGCCCTATCACAACTCCAGAAAAAAAATCAGGAACAACAACAAGTTCGAGTACATCATCGAGCGACGTGTCAGATGTTATTTCATTTGGACCAAGTGGCCCAACAGAATACGCACCATTAGTCGGTAACGTAAATTATGAAAAACTAGGGATATTTGAAAATAGAAATTTTGGGAAAAATACCTCGGACAGATATGGTAGAATTATAATTCCAAAAGATGACAATCCAAAAATTAAATCTCCTATTTCGGGAAAAATTAATAATAGAAAATTTTTTTCAGGTTGTGTAAATCAGACAACAATTGAATATGATAATAATGGGACCAAATATCTACAATATTGTGGAATATCAAATCCTTCCCTTTCAACTGGAGATGTTGTAAGTGCCGGTAGTGTATTAGGTAACACAGATTCTGATGTTGAGGTTACATTGTATGATCATAAATGGTCTAGAATACCTATTACATATGAGAATGTAAAAACAATAGGAAAAGAAGTTGAAAAAGACACTGAAAAAAAGAAAGGTTCGTCAGAACCTGAATATTGGGATCCATTAATGGCAGCATTAATGAAGGCTCCTCTCAGCATATTCCAAGATAAATATAACAAAGAAGGTGATAGAACTGAAAAACGATTTGGTGGTGTCGCAGATAAAAAACAAGTTGACCCATTCGTATTAAACTTTTTGAAAGACCCATTCAATCGAAAAAAAGTAAACGAGAATATAGAAAAAATAAAAAAGATGTTATAAAAAAACCCACCGAAAGGTGGGTTTTTTTTTAAGAGAACCAAAATCTCTTGTGCTACCGTTACACCATAGGATAGTTTAGACAGACCTTAGGAGACGTATTATTCTCTTCATTATCCTTGTACTTTAACACCGTGGGAAGCGTGTGTCTGTCTTTTTTGTTGTGGTAAAATTACTTTACAGCCTCAACTAGATCGGCTTCAACCTCAACGCTATCTACAACTTCAACAGCAACTGTGTCAACAGCTACTTCAGTTGAATCTACTGATACAGAATCAGTTCCTTCAGTTGAAACACCCTTACCTCCACAAGAAGCAAGAACGATTGTAGAAAGGATTGTGAATACTACTAAAATTTTTTTCATTTTTTTTGTTTTTTGTTTTTAATTTAATTTACGAACTATAAATATATTGAATTTTCACGGAAGAGTCAAATAATTTAGTTTTTTTTCAAACCTTTTTTTTAACTTAAATATTGTAAAAAGTAATATGAAAGTTTATACCCCGCAAAAGCACCGAGAGCCGAGGGTATTGGAAATACAATTAACTTACCCAAATCTGTAACATATTTAGGTCTATTAACAATTTTACCCATAAAGAAATAATAAGTCAAATAACCTATTAAAACCGCCAAATCAGTCTGAGTTGCGATAAAAACAACCAAGGTTGCCGCGATGAATCCAAAGATAAAATTATCTCGGACACCCTCCCAAATTTCATAAGAACTTGCATCATTATACTCCTTTACAATCTTCTCAAGTTTTACCTTGTTTTTATTTTTCTTGATTACATTTTCCATGTTGGAATAGGTGGACTCGAACCACCGACATCTACCGTATCAGGATAGCGCTCTAACCAACTGAGCTATATTCCATTATTGTAAGTAAAAGAGCGGGTAGTGAGATTCGAACTCACAACTTCCGACTTGGAAGGACGGCACTCTAGCCAATTGAGCTATACCCGCTTTTTTATGCTGTAAGAGATGGATTCGAACCACCACGAGGTCTTTAGCCAAAGGACATTACATGATTGTGGTCAACCCATTATCCTTCGTTTATCAGATGATCCTCCCCCACGAGACAGGCGGGGATTGTCTGCCAATTTCAACACCTTACAAAATGCAGAGAATATTGGATTCGAACCAATGCATCCCTTTCGAGATGACAGATTAGCAATCTGCTCCTTTAACCACTCAGGCAATTCTCTATTCATGTTCCAAAACTTACTGTTTTTTCATGTTTTGGAACATGAATAACTTGATATCTCATCAGGATTCGAACCTGAACTAAGTCAACCAAAGTGACTTGTGCTACCGTTACACCATGAGACAGTTTAGACAGACCTTAGGAGACGTATTATTCTCTTCATTATCCTTGTACTTTAACACCGTGGGAAGCGTGTGTCTGTCTTGTGGGACCGATAGGACTCGAACCTGCTGTAGAGTCCAAATCGCGACAAAGATAGTAAGTTTTCTTAAAATAATTCTTGTTGATTATTGTTCTTTCTATATTCTTCTATTCTTTTTTCAGACATTTCCACATATTCCTTATGAATTTCATAACCAATACCATTCCTACCATATTTTTCACAGGAAAGTAAAGTTGTTCCTGATCCCAAAAAAGGGTCTAAAACAATATCTCCGTAGAAAGAATAATATTGGATTATATTATCCGATAGTTTTTCAGGGTATGGAGCTAAATGTTTTGATTTTGTTTCAGGGTTGATTAACCAAACATTACTCCTTTCATAGTGACCTTTAACTAATGATTTTTCCAAATCTTCACCATTATATGACCTAACAATTTTGTCTATCAAAAAATTCGCTGGTTTTTGAAATACAAAAATAGTTTCAGATACTAAATTAGGTTTATACGCAACAGGTTTACGATGTTGATAAAACCCCCCGTTTCTATTTATGGCAGAACCTTCGGGTTTAACCCAAACAATATCATCAATATATTTCCAACCCAAAGATTCCATAATTGTGAAAAAATGAAAAGGGATTGCCAATCTTTTACTTTCATGTGATCTAGATTCTCTTTGAACAATTACAGGTGAAAGATTCACAATACACATTCTACCTGGCAAAGTAACTCTAAAAACTTCAGAGAAAACATCTTTTAAGAAATCAAGATAGTCTTGATATGTTGGCCATTCACTATATGATTTAGCGTTATAATATGGTGGTGATGTCCATGTTAGATTTATAATCTCATTTTTTATTTTTTTAAGCCCCTGAATACAATCTTCATGAATAATTTTTTGTTCCATTAGTGATTAAAAATTCTTGCGGATTTTTTTTTATTAGAACAATCGCCGCTTTCGACGCTCTTTTTATTATGGCACAATTTACAATATGTTTTAACATTTTCAATTGAATTATTATTATGGTCTCCATTTATGTGGTCCAAATCTAAACATCCTATTTCAAACCCTTTCCAACTTTCTTTTGTGGGAACAGGGCATTTGAATCCTAAATGACCGTCAATATTTTCACAATATTCTTTTTTATGAATTGTGATACCCTCCCTTATTAATCCCTTTTTTCTGTCTGATTGACACCGAGAACATTCTGATTTGAATGACCAATTTCCCCAGTTTCTGACTGCAACATCATTTTCACATCCAGGATTTACACATTTTGGTAATGTATTCCCTAACTCATAAAATTTATTTTTTTGTGTCTCAGAAATGGTCATAATTTATTATTTTAGACAAAGATAAAACTTTTCTATCAAAATAAAAAATTATTTATTTTTTTTTGAAAGATTAGGAAAAGGAGAAGATGGTTCAGTGGACATCTCCTTTTACGATTGGCATTACTACGATGATTCCAAACTCCAAATGTACCACCTCCATCATCAGGTTAACATACATTCCTTCCCCAATCAACCTATAAATGTTCTTCAGCATTCTACTCCCAGCTACGAGGAATCGTATCTAACTTAGCCCATCTCCACTGCTGTGTGGGTACTGAAGTTTACATTTTGCACACCCACCAAGACTCGAACTTGGAACAACGGGTTTGGAATCCGGTATGATGCCATTTCACCATAGATGTTTACTTCTTCAACAACCAAGATGAAGATTGGATTTTATCTCCAAGTCCATCAATCAATTTAACCCCCAACCAATCACAAATAGGTGTCTCAGGGATGCTATTATTGTTTTGGTCCCCACCATTGGCAAATAAGAATTCGTCGTCCCTATCCCCAAAAGAATGGATCAATTCGATTGTCTTACACACAGTTCGATCTGTGTCAACTGAAAGAAATACTCTATCAACCATTTTAAGGTTTTGGATGATGAACATTCTTTCATCTTCATCTTGGAATTCTTTACTACCTTTCAACTCTCTCTGTTTGTCGTTATTGACGATAACATAGAGTTTATCACCATGTTCTTTGGACTTATTGAAATATTCAATATGTCCCTTATGAACAGGATTAAAATAACCGCTTACAATTACAATTTTCATATTTTAATTAATTAAATGAGGTCAGAATCGGATTCGAACCGATGGATACTTGTTTTGCAGACAAGCCCCTTAAGCCACTTGGGTATCTGACCATTGATAAGGTGTCAGGACGGGTTTCTAACCCGCTCCTCAGTTAACTACTGTGTGCTGCCATTTACACCACCTGACTGTTGTGTGACCGAAGAGAATCGAACTCTTACCTGAAGTGCCACAAACTTCCGCCCTCCCACTAGGCTACGGCCACCATATAATAATTTAGATTTCTAAAACTCATCCTCGAAAGGGTAAAGAAACTCCATCTTATTTGTTTTTTGCGTAGTTAGAACCGGATTCGAACCTGTATGATGTATGAGGTACATTATCAATGCATCTGATAGAGTTTTTGTACCAACTCCCTAGCGTCTACCAATTCCGCCACCTGACTAGCCTAATTATTTACCTCTTCCGTCACCATCGACATATATCAATCTTACTGTTTCACCACTACCTATATTATGAATAGTAAAGGTGGGATATGAGCCGTCTTCATTTCTTTTGTTAATAGTGTCAGTTGGCCAAATTTCAAAGCCATGTTCCCAACACAGATGGTCTAATTTATCAATAAACTCATCAGTTTCTTTACTTATTTCTTTTTCCACAACTTTTAATTTTTTCACCTGACTATTATAAATCCCACCACCTACCACATTTTTGACATTCTTGTGGTCCATATGCTTTATGCATTTTGTGTTTATCTAAAACAAAGCCATGTACAAATAAACACCATACGTTTCCAAATTGTCTAATAATCCATTTCATATATTTTTTATTTGTAGTAAGAACAGGATTCGAACCTGTACTACGGATTGGGACTACATTACTGCGTCTACTTCACCGAGTGCTACCATTACACCACCTGACTATAGAGTGGGACTTTCCCCACAGTCAACAGAACTTGAAACTTACCTACGAGAGAGAGGTATTCTGTGTGATCGTTCCCATTGCCTAAACAGTGTCTAGTATGCCTTCGGTTGCCTCTCGTGTCAGTACTCCGGACGGGACTCGAACCCGTAAGCTTCCCCGTGAAAGGGGGATGTCCTAACCAATTAGACGACCGGAGCATGTTTGTCTTACAAAGATACTACAATATTTCAAAGAACAAAAACATGTCATAAAAAAACCCCAAACTTTTTTTAAGAGTTCGGGGTCTAAAAATTTAATTTAACTTAAATTAAAAAATTACTTTCTATGACATCCGAACTACAGGGCAAATACTTTCATAACAACAATTCTCTTGTTGACTATTACTGTTAATATGTTGACTTGTAGTTCTCATTGTATTGATAAGTACTTCTAATGTATGAAATATTTTTATTTTGTAAAATTATTTATTCTGATATCTAATAAAAAAAGGGTAACACTAGTATCTGAATCGTTCCCGTGTCACCCAGTTTGTAATTGAGCTTGTGTATCTAAATCGTGCTCCTCAATCACAATACAAATATACTGAAATATTTTGTATCCCCGACACGATTCGAACGTGTGACCTATTGCTTAGAAGGCAATCGCTACTATCCAGCTGAGCTACGGGGACAAATATTACTGACCGTATATTTTTTTCGCAAGTTCTTCGGCTTCAGCCAGAAGTTTGTCAGATGCGGTTCTGTTTGTATGAGATAATTTATAAGCATCTGCCATCATTTTCTCATAAGTTTCCTGTAATTTTTCTTTTTCTGTTTTTTTCTTGAATAATCCGAACATAATATGTGAATAACACTATCGTCTTTGAAAGTTTTTATTTAATCTTTATGCCTTGCGGCGTTCAATCTACTTTCAAGTTTATCAAGTCGTGAATCGATTGTTCGATAAATATCGTCAATAATTCTATCACGATCTCTCATTTGATTTTCAATTTCTCTTGCGAGAAACTGATTTATTTGTTTAATTTCTTCCTTCTGTTTATTCACTCTAACAAAAGCAATAACCGCAACCACTGCCACAGCAATGACCACAACTATAGACATTCCTAAAATAAATGATACTAAATCCATATAATTTTCTCCTTTATTCCAAAGAACGATAGTGTTTGGTATCCGGGGCGGGACTTGAACCCGCACGGCCTAAGCCACAAGATTTTCTTACCACTATAGTTTTCACTACCCTCACGGTTTGTGGTCTGGACTATACCTTCACCATATCTCTCGATTTAGGTGTTCCCCGTCTAGTCTCTACACGTTCCCTCTCGGGCTTCGCTCGGTATTCCCATTTCAAAAGGTTCACCGAATTTGAGGAATTCTACTCTGAAGGTTTCCCCTCAGGCACTCAATTTTGTAAACTTTAATACTTTAATAAAAGTATTCATGTCTACCTCTAAAGTCTTGCATGTCTACCGATTTCATCACCCGGACATTATTCTACAAATATAATGAAAGTTTCAGATACTTTCAACCCGATGTTTCATAATTTCACAATACTTCTCATCGATTTCATAACTAATTGAGTTGAATCCCAACTCTTGAGCTACCTTACTTGTCGTCCCACTTCCACCGAACACATCAATAATTGTTTGATTTGGTTGTGCGGTTGTCAAAATAATTCTTCGGATTACTTCCTCAGGAATTTGACAAGGGTGTTCGGTTTTTTCTTTGCTGACATTCTTTACCTGATTAATTTCCCACCAATCATAAAGTTTGGCACCAGTCTTTCCTTCAGCAATTCTTTTTTGAATACGTTTGTCTTTGAGATTTTTATATTCCTGTCTGACTTTCCTGAAGTCCGGCTTACAACCCCACCATGATATCAATCGACTTTGTTTCCCTGTGTTGGAGTTATACACCCAACAAACAACCTGTTCACATTTATCATTTATTGCCTTTGGTAACAAGTTGATTGTTTCTTCTGGGTAATGAATAATGACACAAGGAGTTGGGATTTTGGATAATAACTCAATATAATCCTGTTCAGTTAACTTGTCTTTGTATTCGTTGTATGAATATTCTTGATTATAAGGTGGGTCGGTTATTGTTAATCCTGTTGGTATGTCGCAGTTTCTAAAATCTTCGTTGATAATTGTTGTTTCCACCATAAATTTAATAAATCATTCTAAAATTCTTCTTCCCACAGTGTGTTGGATCTAGATTCTTCAATGTTGTATGCGTGTGATAATATAACTGTTTTTTCATTAAAATCAAATTGGAATTCACCTTGAGATCCTTCATTTATCTCCCAGCCTGCGAAGTTATCTTCCAATTGTTGATAACACCATTCTTCTACTTCGGTTGGTACAGGTTCTCCATTCTCAAAATTCGATTCGATGTATCCACTATCTCCACCTCCATTATACTTCAAGACCAAATAATTGTCTTCAGGAATTTCGGTATCATTGAAAACTCCTTTTTCTTCCCACTCTTCAATCATATCATCGTATTCGATACCTTGTGAACCTCCCTCAATTTGATAACTATAGGAGTGTGTTAAAGATATTTCTCCTGACATAGCATTAATTGTAATGTCAAATCTTTGATAAATGAGGTAACCATCATAAGGTACCTCGCTATATAACCCATCATCATCAACATAGTCAATAATTTTTTTCAATATTGGTACAAGGCCGTCCGGTATTTCTGCGGTATAATTATTTTCAAAATGAGTTGGAAAATCGTTTGGACTGTACGCAATTCCCTCTTGGTCCGGTTCCATTTCAAATTGAATTTCTCCATATCTCATTCCCATCGATCTAAGAAACCTTGATATTTTTCCTAAATATTTTTTTTCTTCTGGTGTTAATATATTTTGTGACATACAAATAAATATCAGTCTTCGAATTCTAATTTAATGGTCTTCAACATCCACTGTGGTCTTTGATTGGACATCATGTTGTTAACCCATTCTTTGGCTGATGGAATGTAGTTATTACAATCTTCCTTGATATGTTGTTCTCCAACATAACGAGTATAAACCGTTTTTCCATCTGAGTTTTTGAATTCGGTACCAAACCTTTTTTCCATTTCGAATATCCCCTCACTATGGTGCCGAAACATTCTATGTAAGGAATCACCAAACCATGACTTGGTTTCGTCTAACCATTCATGTAAATGAATGTAGTCCTCAGGTTTTCCACCAAACTTTTTGGCGGATGATTTTGCATGTAAGTTTGGATGTGCCATTATGATTTAATTTGTGAAAAAGATTGTAACGTCTGTACGGTTTGTTTCCAAGGATAATCCTTCAGTTTCCATTTCATTCTTAGCGTCCGTTCCGTCATTCTTTCGAATCGTCACAATTATGATGAGGAGAGAGTAGGATTCGAACCCACGGTACCCTCACAGGTACTCCTGATTTCAAGTCAGGTGCAATCGGCCAACTCTGCCATCTCTCCAAAAAAACCTAACATAATCAAATCGTCATTTGAATAGAGGTTAGGGGTGTGATTTTAGCTTATACCTTGGGCTATTCACTTATATCACGATACAACCTCTGTGTTGTTCTTACGGTTAACATCGAGGTACACGACTTACCCTGGGACGCTGTTCTTATGGGTAGCGTAGTAAGTACTGTTGGAGCTCCCACTCGGAATCGAACCAAGTTATCATGATTACAAGTCATGTGCATCGCCAGCAATGCTTTAGGAGCGTATTAATTATTGGTTACTAAAACCTCTAATATAAACATCATTTGTTGAGTTCAAATTCAGTCTCATACCACTTGATGGATAAGTTGAATAAACCCTATATTGACCTGCCGGAATACGATTACCATTATAGTTAATCACAGTTTCTGACATAACATTATCAGTTGTAAAAATTGTTGAAGATTTTGTTATATTACCCGCCTTTTCATCAATACGTATCCTTCTTTGTCTTTTTGTATCGTTACTCATCGCATTAATTGGTATAAGAACTATAATCCAAGAAAATTTATCATTTACTGTATTTTTTGTTATTTTAACAGTTTTGAAATTGAAAGCTTGAACAGGATTACCAAATGTATCGATTCCTCCACTTGTTTGGGGAATGTCAACTTGCATAATTTGTGGTAATCTACCATCAATCCAATGAGTCATATTAATATAATTTGGTAAGTTATCTTTCCATGCACCTGCATTAACACCATGAAATCCAACAAATGGGAGTCTTCCAATAAATGGTAACTTATTCAAATGGTTTTTAATCATCACATGTTTCGACATTGGTTCCACAAAAATATATGCTCTCAAAGGTGTTTGTTCTCCACCAATACTTGATGTTGACATGGTCGCATGTTCCATATTATTGATAGGAGTGATTTCACTACCATTAATTTCTTCTTTAGAACAAGAAATTAAAAATACGGATAGGGTTACAACTGATAGGATTAATTTTTTGATTTTCATTGTAGTTTGTTTTAGTTTAATTGTTTGTGGACCCGGGGAATCATGATATCCCGACCTTCGCTTTATGAGAGCGCTGCTCTTCCTCTGAGCTACGGGTCCATATTATCTTCGTTTTCAATGATAATATTCTTTATCGTAAAAATCAACGATGTACTTCCATCAAATCAACATGACAAAGGTAATAAAATTTTTCATTCACAACAACTTTCGTTTCTAAAAAAAATAAATTACTTTTGTTGAAACATTTGATAAATGAGTAGAGTATTAGTTTTGAATTCTGACTACACACCCTTGAACGTGACAAGTGTTCATAGAGGATTTGTGTTGGTCACCAAAGGTAAGGCAGAAATTGTAAGATCTGGGGAAAATCCAATCATTACTGGGTATAACAAATACGTACGACCAGTTATCATACGTCTTTTGAAATATATCAAACATAGGACAAGATTGAATAAACCAAACCGTAGCAGAATCTACAAAAGAGATGGATATGAATGTGTTTATTGTGGGTCAAAAAAACATTTAACCTTAGACCACGTATTACCAAAATCTAGAGGAGGAACAAACGAATGGACAAACTTGGTAACTTGTTGTTCCAAATGTAATCGACAGAAGGATAATAAGACCCCTGAGGAGGCTAAAATGTCAATGAGTAGGTCAGCATATGAACCACCTATAATGTACGATGACGTGGTCTTATTAAACGTTTGGACAGAATTTCAAAAATCTTTTGGATAAACTAAAAAATGTATTAACTTTGTAAAAAATAAAACAGATATGAACATCGGACAAGAATTTCAAAATTATTACGTAAACCATTTGGGTAAAGGATCATTGGATCTTCACAACTTCTCAAATCAAATTCAGTCGTCTATGACTCCTTACATTCTTGAAGAAAGAGAGATGAGAGCTACTCAGATTGACATCTTCTCAAGATTGATGAGAGACAGAATCATTTGGGTTGCTGGCCCTGTCGATGATAGAATGTCAACTATTGTACAGGCACAATTGATGTTCATGGACAATGTTGATAAAACCGATATCACGATGCACATTGACAGTCCAGGTGGAAGTGTGAAATCAGGACTATCTATGGTTGATGTAATGAACTACATTGCTTGTGACATTAGAACTGTGAACACAGGAATGGCGGCATCTATGGGGTCTGTATTGTTGGGAGCAGGTACCAAAGGAAAAAGAAGTTCTTTGAAGTACTCTAGAACAATGCTACACCAATCTTCGGGTGGTGCTGTGGGTAACATCCAAGATGCGGAAATCACAATGAGAGAGTGGGCTAAATTGAATGATATTCTATTTGGTTTACTTGGTGAGTTCTGTGGGAAAGACCCTGAACAAGTTAAAATTGATGCTAGTAGAGATTTGTGGTTGGATAGTAACCAAGCTCTCGAATACGGTATCATTGACGAGGTCGTAAAATCAAAAAAGAAGGGTAAATAACCCTTCTTTTTCTTAGACTTTAGAACACCCCCTTTACTTTTTGCTCGTCAGTTTATCACAAAATAATTTTACTTACTTTGGCCCGTTAATGAAGATAATGAAGGTAATATACCTCCAAGACCCTGTGTCCCAACATCGGTTTTAAGTTTGTCATATACACCTGATGCTTTGTCGTTCATTTTACCGAACAACTGACAAACAATACCACTTATTTGGGTTTCTATGCTTTTGATAAACGCAGTATCTTTTACTGCTCCACCTAAAGCATTCCTCAAGAATGTATATCCTTGACCTTCCAATCCTTGTTGTCTTTGAATCATCATAAACACCGCTTCTGACAAAGATTCTGCGACTAACTTTGTTAGTTCGTCACAACTTTTGAGAGCCTTTGCCAGTCTCGCAGGGTTGGAAGTAATAAATGAAACTAGAAAATCTTTGAAATATCCTTCAAGACCTATTCCACTCAAAAGAGAGTTAACCATAGGTTCAACTATTGTTTGAGCGATACCACCGAAAGCATTTCCAAAAATTTTACTCAAGAAGTCCATTAATTGCTCGTTTAATATATTGGTTTCTTGAAGATAATTTATTTCTTCAAAAAGTTTGTAGGCAATTTTTTCTTGTTTTGACTTGGGTAATGATTTGAAATTTTTGATATTATCTTCATTTTCAACAATCATCATGATTCTGCTTTTGATTAATTTTTGTTCAATCAAAATAGATTCTTTTTTGTTTTTGGTCTCGATCAGACTTTTTTTAATTTTTTTCTGTAACATATCTATAATTACTTAATTCTGAAAATTGCGGTTGGTCCTGTTGATAATGGTCCACCTTCTTTACGTCCTGATAAAACATCTAACATGTCATCAACGTTTTTGCCACCTGTAACACCCCATTTACCATAATGCTCATCTCTACACGCTTGTACAATTCTTTTTGCTCTGTCAACTGTTGCTGGATCGACTTGAGCACTATTTCTTCTTCGATACAATTCGAAGAAATCCTTAACATTTTTTCTACAAGTGGTTCTATTGATAGATTGATTATCCAAGATATCACTTAAAATACTATTTTCTCCACCTCTGATTGTAGATTGTTGATTTGGATCATACCACATAACTAATCCATTAGGGAAAAGGTCTGCCGGTGCTCCTAGTTGTTCACCAGTAACTTTAACTAAAGAATTTTGTTCTAACCTTGTTGGATTTAATTTATATCCTTTAGCGATAAATGTATCGACAAAAGATTGTTGGTCATTATTAAAATCAACAGTTGAAGTTCCTGGAGTAAAAGTTGTTGAAGACCCTTTTGGTCTGAAAAGAGCCACATTACCTATTACTATTTTGTCGAAAACTTTATCTAAAGTTGTCAAATCAACACCTTCCGACTTCAAAGTTTCTAATTTTTTCCAACCTTTTTTCATTTCAGTTGCAATTTTAGAATCTATTTCTGCTTGTTGTGATGCTGTCACTGCCGCAGCCGCAGATTGTAGTACTCCTTGGCAAGAAAATTTAGAAGGATTAAACTCGAATTTCCCGTTTTCATTAAAAGATCCAATCCTATTATCTGCGAATAAATATCTAAATTTACCAGGTGTTTTTGTACTTTCTTGTTTGATTGCAAATTGTAATAACGGATTTTTTGATTGCATAGAAACAATTTTACCAACTTTTACACAACCGTCTGACAAAAATTTCTCCAATTGTTGTCTTACGTTGGGGGTTGTTTGTTCTGAAATCAAAGATTTTTTTATTTTATAATTAGAATTTTTCATATATGTATGAATTTAGAATTCAAGATTGTTTTGGTCAGCGTCCGAAGGCGACTCTCCTGAAACTTCAGGTTCTTCTTCTGTAGTTTTACTGCAAATTTTATTTACGTCAGCATCTGTGAATGAATCGAAACCCTTAGCTTTGAGAGCTGCCTGTGTTTTTGGGCCAAACTTACCGTCCGTAACTAAACTCAAACATCCCTGTACAGTTTTAATTGCATCTGATTTACATCCGTAACTATATGTACCTGAACAAGATTTATATCCACTTGTAGTAGAACCTCCACTATTTGATACACCATCGGCTTGTTCTTGATCTTCAGGTGTTAAGACAATCTCAGAATCTTCAATTATTCCTTCCAAAGGCCGAGTAAACATCTTCCACTCCTCAGGATCATCTGTCAAATTATCCAAAAACTCCGCAAGACCGCCAGCGATTTTCTTATCAACAGCACATAAATCGGCAATTGTTGGTATTTCCATCAAAGCACTTACGATCGCATCTTCATCATCGTTCCAAGCGCCTTTAGCGTCTTCAATTTTGTACGCAATATTTCTAACCTCAGTTTTAGATAATTTAGGAACTAATTTAGAGGCACCCGAGGCATTACATGCCTCCATCACTTTTCTGAACCCATCTTCACCTTTATCAGCACTAGTTGCCCAATTTCCTAAGGCCCCCAAACCAAGTCCAACTAAGGCACCTATGGCAGTTCCGGCTATTGGAAATATGCCAGTTCCGATAGCGGCGCCAGCATATGCTCCAGCAGCAGCGGTTACGGCTCCCGCCCCAACAGCGGACGGATCAATATAACTTTGTTCAAAAATTATTTCTCTGTTCTCATTCAAAGTTTTTGAAGTATCATACTTCATCATCAGTTTCACTCGTTCTAGTGCTTCCTCTGGGCTATACTTTGGTTGTACCATAGTTTTAATATTTTATTTTATAAATATACGTTAATTACCAAATCTGATTGGCGGATCCTCTTTTAAGGTCGGTATTCCACTTTTCTCCCGAAGCTCCCAATCGATTTGCTTTACCTCTTGTTATTGGATATGAATCAGCCCATTTTGGAACTTTACCTCCTCCGCCTCCTGTAGGTGCTGCTGCGGCTTCTTGTTCCCCCATTTCATCTTTGGTTCCTGTAAAGGAATTTTTATTAAAAAAATCAATAAGGAAGTCGATGTCTAATATCATATCAATAAATATTTTGTGTTATCAAAAAATTTTTTTTATATTTGGCGGATGAAAAAGATTATACTAATAACTCTTCTATTTTTTACTTCATGCCAACTTTACGTGACCGAAATCAAAGATGTCACGTTGAGTGGGAAGTATGTTGTATCCAAGTTGGAGATAACGAATGTTGACCAAAATCAGACTAGAGATGAGTCGTATTTGTTAGGGTCAACGTACAAAAATTCCAAATTACCTGACCCGTTTAACGAAATTAAAATAAATAATTTTTACATTCATTTTGACTATTCAACTGTAAGAATGAAATTTCAAGGGGTTACTCCTTCAGGTGAAGACATTTGGTTTTATGGTACAAATCCCAATTATATTTTTTATACAATAACAGGAACAACTCCATTTCATTCGGGATACATTCAATATCATTACACCACCAAAAACGGTAGTTATGTCCCAATGAAATTTATCATTGAAGATGACGGATTGGAAACTATCCAATTGAAATCGTCGGGAGCTTGGTTTGCTGGTAAATTAGGTGAGAAACAAGTTATGACCATGTCATTAACTCGAGTCGGTCCTTAATAAAATTCAGGGTTAGGTATTGACGATGGATTAATGATATAATATTCGTTTAGAAAAGTTATTAGTATATCTTCATCTAATTCAATTATTGTTTCTTCAAATAAATCATCCTCAATGTCATCATCAAAAAAATCGAAAGATTCTGTGATTAAGTCAAACCCATAACTTTCTATTACACTATAATCTATTGTATCGATTCTTACAACATCTTCATCATCTTCGATGGTTCTAAATGATACATCTACTAAATTGGTCTCATTATTAAAATAATAAGATACGATTTCCTTGATTTCCATAACAATATCAATTTATAAACAAATATTAAAAAATATATGAAAAGTCATATTTTTCATATAATTTAATAAAAAAACCCCTCGTTTCGGAGGGGTTTTTTTTATTTTATTATTTTCATTCGATTCATCATTTTCATGACTTTATTTTTTTGTTCCATAAAAGATTCTTTCAAATCTTCATCAAGTTCAAAATCTTCTTCGGATTCTTCATCCTCATCTTCTTCCTCGTAATAACTTGATCTTTGGTATGGTCCTGCTTTTCCAGGTCCTTCGGGATCAAAAACATAAGGTGGTTCCATTTCACCGTAAATACCTTGAGAACCTGATACATCGACTTCGTCTATTTCATCTGCGAATGCTGATTCCATAAACATGAAGTCCTCTTCTTCTTCCTCTTCTTGACCTCCGCACTCTTCGTAATAACTTGAAAGTAACTCCTCTCCAAACCAATCTTTACAAATATCATGTAATTCATCAAAAAGATCATCATTTTCATAATCTTGTCCTGTTTCAGCGAAGAAATTATCAATTGCCGAAGAAATAATGTTGTCAGCGTATTCGAATTCATCACTAAAATCATGACACGCATCCCATTGAGTTTTTTCATAATCAATAAAACTTAATAGGTTGTCATAAGTAATTCCTCTTCTTCTATACCTCGTATTATCCTCAGGAGTTTGTTCTTCCATTTCTCCTTCAGTTGGATAAACTTCATCAGGACCGTTACTTCTAAAGTTGTAAGCTGGTTCGATGTTACTTATATCCATGTCGGGAGCGTTTCCACCACCTGTATATCCTTGTTCGTCGATAGTTTCTTTCCCCTGTAATAAATCTTTATCAATAAGACCTACTTTAACTAAACGGTTTAATAATGTTTTTCTTGGTAATTTTCTTAAGTATCTGATTACAATTGGTGGAATATCTTCTCCATATTGTCCGAATAAATTATTTAGAATTTCATTTTCTTGTGGTGTTGGAGTGAACGAAGCTCTTGCTCGGGATGCTTTCATACCTCTTTTACCTTTTTCATAAGGTTTGTCATCTGTCTCATCTTCATACATTTCACTTGAATCGATTTGCATGTCTTCTGATCCTACAACTGCGTCATCTTCATTATCATCGTCTTCGTATTTACCTTCTGATTTTATTTTTTTCATGTGGTGCATTTTTTCAAAGGTATCAATACTATTGGATGGTCCTTCGATGTAGTCAAAACCTGCGCTTGGATTCAAATCCTCCTCATCATAGATGTCGTCCAATTTACCAGTGGCTTCTTCCATTTCTCCTCCACCACATTGTTCACAAATGCCTTCGGTCATTCGACCTCCACATTGCTCACACATTTCTTTGGATTCAACTTGTTCGTTAATTCCATAGTCTTTCTCCTCTCTGATTTTCTTAAACATACAATCAAGTGCGGCATCAACTTTATCCATAAATTCGGTAGTCTTATAAAATTCCCCTTTCATCATTTCACTTGCACACTTTCCCATAGTTTCCCATGATTTACAAAATTGAGGAATCTTTTCTTTAGGTATTCCTTGTGAAATGAAACATTCATCATACGGACCTGTAGATTGGTTAACTTGTTCGTTAATTCCCATATTTGTATATTTCTTTACTTCACCTTTGTTGTTTACCACCAATCCGTCTTTATCACCAGCGAAATCGTAAGTATATAATGGTTGAGTGTTTGAGACCTGTGGTTGCATGGTTTGGTATCCATTATACAAACTTTTGTGTTGGTCTAAAATATCTGACTTCTCAGCAGCAGACAACTGTCCTAATCCAAAGTATCCTCTCATAACTAATAGTTTTATTTATAAATACTTTTATTTTTTCATTTTTTTCATTTGACAATTTTAAGTGGAAAATCTATTATTGTAATATACAAGTGAGTTCCGTATTTTCATCCGATAGTATCTTGGTAATTTATTTATCGCCTCAGTTTACGGGCTCACTTGTTATTTAACTACTATGACAATCAACGACTACGACATCCACGAATACGCTGAAGGTGCCATCATCCTTGATGGACTTGACGAGGCAATCATTGGGATTGTTGAGGAGTTCGGAAACGGACCTCGCATCCTTTATTCCAAAAACAAAATCCTTAACATTTTATGTGAAAGAGATTTAATGACTATGACTGAAGCGATGGAATTTTTTGATTATAACATCATCGGGCTTTATGCTGGTGAACAAAATCCAGTATTTTTGGTTTCTGAGTAATTTTTTCTTATCTTTATAAAAAAGAACAATATGAAATGGAAAGTAAATCACAGTAAACTTAGAAAAGTTATAGGAAAATATTGGTTAATTCCCTGTATATCTATTTGGTATGATCAATATTACTTCTTGGAATCAGGAGTAAACACTCCGGCCTTTGGTCTTAATGTTTCTTTTTATAATTTTGCTTACGGAATAGTTATACAAAAACAATATTACTAAAATAAAAAAATATGGCACTACAAACACTAATTTTCAACACAAAAACAAAATCCGTCGTAGTTTACGAAGGAGAACATCATTCAAAAATTCTTTATACTTTCCAAGACGTTCCAACCGTAAAAGTTTTGGACACATACTACGAAGTCATGGTTAAACAAGCAAGTGAAGAAGGAGAGATAAGAGTACCTGTAGGTAGATTTCCAGTCTCTAATACAAACATGCTAATCCAAAATTAAATTATGACGAAAAAAATTGTAATTTTAATCAAAAGATTTTTGCCACCACTTTTGTTGGGAATCTTTTTAGTTTTTTCTCTTATACCATTGACGGAATCTACAAATTTTTTTGTTTCGACAATCTCGACAATTTTGGGAGGAATTTTAATTTCACTTGTGTTTTATCTACTTTTTTTTCGTATCTTTAGGGGTACTGAAAAAAAATGAACTTCGACTTAAACATATTGAATGATTACATTGAAAAGGGTTTGGTGGTCAAAAATGACCATCCAACCCTTTCTTTATCTATATACAACTACACCAGAAAAACCCAATACGAAAAATTGTGGGATAATATCACCAAAAGTTGTAGAGGATTAATTTTGGACAATCAAGGTAATGTGATAGCAAAATCATTTGATAAGTTTTTCAATTTGGAAGAACATTCCCCTCAAGAAATTCCCAACGAAGATTTCGAAGTATATGAAAAACTTGATGGATCTTTAGGTATTTTGTTTTGGTATCAAGGTAAATGGATTATCGCTAGTAAAGGGTCATTTACTTCTTCACAATCAATAAGAGCAAGACAAATATTAGATGAGAAGTATAATGTGGAGCCTATCCCGAAAGGATATACTACTTTAGTCGAAATAATCTACCCTCAGAATAGAATTGTATGTGATTACGGTAGTGATGAATCTTTGGTTGTTTTGTCGATGATTAGTAATGCTAATGGCAAAGAACTCGAACATGATTCATTATTATTGATAAATAAAGAAACGGGATTACCTGTAATCAAAAAATACGACGGAATTCAAGATTATAAGAACCTCAAATCCTCTATCTCCAAAGAAAGGGAGGGTTATGTTGTTAAATTCAGAAGTGGTCTTAGAATGAAGATAAAGGGTGAAGATTACGTTTATCTTCACAGATTATTGACCGAGTTTTCAAATGTGGACATTTGGGAATATTTGAAAGACAATAAGGACTTGAATGTATTGTTGGACAGAGTCCCTGATGAATTTGATTCTTGGGTGAAAACTACGGTTAAAGATTTGGTTGCCAGATATGAAAATATACTCAAAGATTACACTGAAATCTTCAATGAACTGAAATCAAATAATTTAGAACAAAAGGATTTTGCTGAGAATGCGAAAGGATATGACCATCCATCAATATTATTCAGTATGTTGAACGGGAAAGACGTTTCTCCATTTATTTGGAAATTAATAAAACCGGAGTACAGTAGACCATTTTGGCAAAAAGAAATCGAATCATGAAACCGAGTTTAGAAAAAATATTAAATAATCACATTGTGCATACTGGATTTTTTGATAGAAATTCAGTTGAAAAATGTATGGAACAATCTTATGATTTGGGGACTAAAGAATTCATTGAATGGTTATCAAAACAAGATTATCTATCCGACAACATAAACTACATCATCGAAGAATGGGAGAACCAAAATAAATTATGAAATATTATCTTTTGGTTTTGGTGTTTCAAATTATGTTCAATATCTTTAAGGTGTTGGAGATAAAATACACGTACGAGAACAGGTTGACTCTATTGTTATATAATTCTGTTTACATTAACTTAGTCTCCTTAGCAACAGTTTATTGGTCATTGGACCTTCTGTTTGAAGGTGATTGGTGGGTTATTCCATTTTACGTTGGTGGTAGTGTTATTGGAAAGTGGATTGCGATGAGACACGTAGAAAACATCAGATATAAAATATTCAAACTTTTTGGGAAAAAAATAAGTAAATTAGAAAATAAACTATCTAAACAAAATGAAAACAACTAGTAAATTCGGTCCATTCAAGGACAATAGACCTTTTGATGAGAAAGCTTTGAATTTTCTACAAAGCCTTCTATTTTGGAGAGGTAGAAAAAAAGGAATGATTTATACCAGAGATATTACTTTGGACGATATTCGTGCAGTATTTTTTCCAGAAAATTTTTACGAGAAGTATAAATATTTGGGTTCTGTACCTTACATAGAACTCGGAACTGTATTCAAAGCAATGTACCCTTTGGTACTAGCAATGGATTACGAAGCGAAACCTAAAGGTTGCCCAAGATGGTTTCTTCGTTTCTTGCACTTGTTTGGGTCAGATAATTCTATTATCAGAGTTCGTAACCTAACTTTACATAATTTGAAAGTGAAACTGACCAAAGGTATCATGATGAATGATTATAAAACAAAGTGGGCGGATTATGATTTGAGAATTTCAATAAGTGCTCCTGAACATCTTCATAATCTGGCAAACGCAATAGAAGGAGAATATTTTTCTCAAGGAAGACAAAAGGAATTGGCGGAACAAATCAAGGAACTTGACCCAAATGCCAATATTATTTGGGGAGATGTAAACCGACTTGTAAAACAGTATAATGATTTGATGGATAAAACAAACGAAGATGTTTATGACTATATCAGTTGAAATATTAGTAGCGATTTTCTTTTTACTTATAACTCCCATCGTTATTTCTTTTCTGTGGGTAAGAGGTATAGATTACATGCATAAAAATCATCCTGATTACAAAGGATATGATTTATTCGATGAAGACGAAGATGAAAAAGATGATTCAAAAGATTAAGGTTATTCTAAAAGAGATTTGGTTAGGATTCTCCATTTCCAATTATATTCAACAAAATCACCAACAATTTGGTAAACTATAAAATTATGACAAAACGATTGACTACAAAACAGAAACAAGAACAATTTGTTGTAGATGTAATCAACAAAATGTTTGAAATCGCAGGGTACCAAGTAACCTACGATGATGTAAAGGATAGAAAAGATGATTGGTATGCCCAATGGACAATGACCATGGAACAAAATGAGGAATGGAAAAAGTGGGGTATGGATTATATGAAACGAGTATTTCGTTGGAATAAAACCTTATGCGAAAGAGAAATGGGAATGGTTTCGTTAATGTGGGGATTAAAATTTAGTGATTTTGAAAAATGATTAATATAGAAAGACAATATCAACAACTACTCA
>Ga0114976_10000011_pt1 | contig 92451 bp, 64 predicted proteins | sample S_130805_EF_Meta_FD_87319 | JGI IMG/M metagenome (GOLD analysis project Ga0114976, IMG submission 87319) | Freshwater microbial communities from Lake Simoncouche, Canada to study carbon cycling - S_130805_EF_MetaG | ecosystem: Environmental > Aquatic > Freshwater > Lake | place: Lake... | reverse complement strand
TACCTAATGGCAGTAGATTAATATCAGAACTTACTGAAACTAAATCAAGATTATTAGCGGAGCCAATTTCTAACGGACCTAATGCAGTTATTTGATTCTGTGTTGCGTTTAGTAATCCAAGAAGACCGCTATTAGCATATAAGTTTGCGCCAGTAATATTTCCGCCGGCAGTTATATATGTACCAACGTCAAGACTTGTGTTAACACGTAGATTTTGACCAATGCCAACACCACCGCTTACTACCAATGCTCCACTATTAACAGCGGATGATGTAGTAATGCTTTGTATTTGTGCTGTGTTTGTAATGTTTAAATCGCTAGCATATACTGTACGGCCAACACGTAAATTGTATCCTATGCCAACACCGCCAACTACACGAATAGCACCAGTAATTGTACTGCTTGCATCAGTAGTGCTTACCTGTATTAAATCGTTATGGATTGTTCCGCCATCAAACGTAGCGGCGTAAGTAGCCAGGTTACCTGTTGTAATAATTCTTTCGTTATTAATCCAACCATCAGTTGTTAAGTATAAACTCTTACCAGCAATGCCGCCAGTAGTCATTAGACTATTACCGGCTATTGTAGATGTGCTGAATACGGTGCTTGTAGAACTCGCTGTATCGTAATAGATATCTTTAACACGTAAAGATTTCCACCAGTAGCCGCCAGTGATGCCTAATTCTAGATCATTACGTAACGGAATAATACCGTTGCCTGATTGCCAGTTGCCCGGACTACCGCCATCAAATGTCCAAGTAGCCCAATCAGTGTTTGCATTGTTATCATCTTTGCCAACAATAATTCCGGAGCCAGCTGATAGAGCCGCACTACCTGTTAGTGTTGATAGGAAAACAACTTTAGTGCCGATGTCAACACTTGTACTGTTAATAGAAGTAACAGTACCTGCAACATTTAAACTACCTTGGATTGTTACAGTTCCGCCAATTTGTGCGCCACCAGCAAGTACAAATGCGTTGCTAGCCGTGTTAGTAATATTAAACTGCCCAGTAACTTGTGTTGAACTGCTAAATGCCTGACCCAATGTAGCTGTTGTAACGAGTTCTGCACCCTGTAGGTAACCAAATCTTGCAATGTATAAACTATCTGCGCCGATGCCGCCAGTTACCGATAGCGCATTGTTGGCAATAGTTGCGCTGTTAAGTGCAGTACTAGTTAAGCTAATTGCGGCGGCTGTTGTTGCGCCCCTTGCTGTTACATCTGATAATGTGTCTGTTGATGCAACGGTAATAGTACCAGTTGAAGCTGATACTGAAATTCCACTGCCTGCTGATAACGATTGTACACCTAGGTTAACAATGTTGATAGTTGCGGTTGTGCCGCTCTTAGTTACACTAGCGCCAATATATGCATCAGTTGTTACTGTAACATTTGTTAGGACAGAGCCGCCACCTAATAGCGTTAAGTTGCCGCCAACTGTTAGATTTCCACCAATGCCAACGCCGCCGTCAACAATCAAAGCGCCACTATTTGTATTACCGGTATTTGGATCTAGATTAGTAATGTGCAATGCGTTTGGAACAATACCGCCTAAGCTAGCACCAATAGTTGCAGTTGTAACAACTCGATTTGTACCAATCCATGCGTCTTGTTCAACGTAAAGAGTCTTTGCGCCTAGACCGCCATTGATTGCTTGAATTGCATTTCCTGCAATAGATGACGTAGAACTTGCAGTAACTAATGTTGTAAATGTGCCGCCGATGTTAACATTGCCGCCAATACCTGCGCCGCCTCCGACAGTTAACGCACCAGTTGTTGTTGATGTCGATTGTGTTAGTCCCGGTACAGCTAGCGTTTGTACAGAGAACGCACCGTTAACTTGCAAGTCGCTATTTACTGTTACTAATGTTCCTGCTGGATCTAATGTAATATCTCCAGACAAGCTAGAAATTGTACCACCGGCTAAACTTAAATTGCCAACCGAAATGCTTGTTGGTAGAATTGTTGCGTTATTTGTGCCGTCGGTGATTGTTAATTGATTTAATCCGCTTAGGTTAACTTGTGCGTTACCAAAACTTACGTTACCTGTACGTTGGTTAACTGTAAACGCTGACCCCACACGGAAGTCACCGCTTTGGTCAACTGTTTGATAATATATTTTTCCGTTATTCTGTTGAATAATTTCATTAGCTTGTACTGTTAATGAAGTGTCGTTACTTATATCGCCACCTGCACCAATATGACTTATGTTAAATGCGATTAATTTTAAGTCTGTACCAGTACCGTCGGCTGTAACACCAGTGTTACCAAATACAGCCGCACTACCGATACAGCGTAGTTCAGCACCAAACTGATGATAGTCAGCTAGAGCGATGCGTTTGGCTGTAGCACCGCCTGAAGATGCAATGTTTTGTGTTCCTTGAGCAGAGTCAATAAATCCTGTTATGCCGTTGCCACCATCCATATTCAATAACAAAACAGTATTTGCATCTGATGTTAGGGCACTTGTTGGTGCTGTAAAGTTAGAAGGATAGCGATAATTGTTGCTGATTCTAAAATCGTCAATATAACCGTTGAGACTATCTGCCGGTGTTGCCGCAATACCGCCGATACTAACCGGATCGGTATTGTTTACATTACCTGTTGCGCTTGAGCTACTTGCTTCAAGTGTGCCGTTTAAGAATAATTTAATTGTATTTGAAGAGCCTTGACGACTTAGTGCAACGTGATACCATTGTCCAGTGGTTAATGTCGTAACACCGGTGATAGTTACTCCTGCATGGATAGCATTTAACACATTTCCTGAAGTAACACTTACTCTAAAGTTTGAGCCGCTGACTGTACCTTTGTAAAAAATCCGTTGGGTCTTTCCTAATGCGCTTAGATAAACCCAAGCTTCTACGGTATAATTACCTGTACCAAATTGGAAATCGGCGTCGCTTAATACTTCTAGGTAATCGCCACTGCCATCAAACTTGCCAGAGGTAGGATTAAATTTCTTTTGAACGTTGCTCTGTACCGCATCGCCGTAGGTTGTTACAGTTTTGCCAGCGCGATCTGAGATGGTTTCAAAGCCGTAGCTTGGACCGGCGATATAGATATAGTTGTTAGCTGTGCTAGCAATAGTACCGGATGCCAGTACAACACTACTTGGACTAGTGTAGGTAATTGTTTCGCCGGATTTAAATACTCCGGTTACGTTTTCAAGTTTAAGTCTTGTCTTACCTGCGCCACCGTAACCAGTTGTACCAGCAACTGCGTAGATTGATTTATCGGCAAAGTATGAGAAACCGTTTAATAATTCTGCACGAGCACCGTTGGTCATATACCAACCAGTGGCATTTGGAACGATAAATGTTACTTCATTCCATAACATTGCAGGTTCTAAACTCGTTGGGTCTAGTACACTTGCATCTAAGAATGCGCCGTTACCAGCATCTGCACTTGCAAAGCCATACGGATCCGCTGAAGTTGTTACACTACCACGAGTGATAACTGACACACGTTCAATATATGGACTGCGTGTAGTAACCTTTGCACCGATCGCAAAGCGGAACGCATAACCTGGTTTAAAGTGTCCTGAAACAGTTAAGTCAGTAACTTGTGTTTCGCCATTTAAGTAGAAACAAGATAATGTATTTGTTGCAGTAGTTGGTAAAATTGTAGTAGAACGAATACCTTGACCATGGATTGTTACCCCTTGCGGAACAACTAACGGCCATGTTTCGTAATAACTACCTGTAAGTATTTGAATAGTATCACCAGACTGTGCTAGACTAAGCGCATATTTTAGTGTTTTAACTGGGCTTTGTAGTCTATGACCATCATTAGTATCACTTCCTTGATCGCTAACATACCATACATTTGGATCGTATTTTAATAAATCAATACCGTTGGCCCATACTGTACCATTGCCAGTACCAGTTGTAAGATATAAGTTATTGCCAATCGACGTAATTGTGTTTACATTAACTACTTGATTAAATGTTGCTGTGCCACCAAATGTACTGCCACCATTAACTTGTAATACGTTACTTGCAGAACTCCAGATTGTTAAAGTGCTCTGTAGGTTTAGATTATTTGTAATACCCACGCCGCCATTGACAACTAATGCTCCAGACCCTGTGCTAGTTGACATTTCACCAGAGTTAATCTTTAAGCTGGAATTAATTACACCGCCAGAGAAGTTGTTAATTGTTGCAGATGTAACAATCTCAGCACCATTTAAGTATGCCTTGTCTGTGATCATTAACGTCTTAGCAAAAATACCACCTAGTACCTGTACCGCGTTTGTTGAAGTGACTGTTGTACTTGTTGTAGTGTTTAAAACTATTAATTGATTAGTAGTAGTGTTTCCGCGAGTAGTTACTGTTTGTAGTGTAGAATTATTTCCTACTAATACAGAACCGCTGTTTGGATTGGCTCCTACCAAAGTATTAGCGTAACTAAAAGAAATGTCGCTATAAATGCCGCCTTGCGCCCCAATGTCTGTTATACCCGAGTTGAATAACGATACAACTCCTGTGGTACCAGTAAGTGTGCCGACATAAGTTTGGATGCCACCGTTGCCTGCTTGAACAGCTAGTACACCAGTGTTTGTCAATGCTACATTTAGTACTGAACCCGTAAATATAGACGATTGTACTAAAATTCCGCCCCATGTGCTAGTTGTAATATTAACGTTGGTTACAACTCTATTGCCGCCGTCGAATACTCGTGTAGCATAAACATCTTGTCCAACTCCAATACCACCTGCAACAATTAAGTCGCCTGTTGTTGTACTTGTACTGTTTGTATTGTTAACTAAACTTAGTTGACCAAAACGTGCAGAGCCCCATTCTCCGTTAAACGGATTTGGTACAGTCTTATCAGTGGCCGTTGATAAATTCTTTAAGAATACTAATTCGCCAGTATTTGACTGACGCCCTAAGAAACTATGAGCATAGGCATTAGCATTTGTACCTGTATTATAACTTAGTAATAAACCGCGGTCTAAGCCGTCGTTGATTGCTAGCGGAGTACCGTTTAATCCCCCACCTAGTTCAATTGCCGCGTCGGCAAATAATGTTTGTGTTGAGTTAACAACGACTGTAGTATAACTACCTACAACTGTTAAACCGCCATAGATAACTGCATCGCCGGCAACAGATAAATTCTTTCCAATGTTGACATTTTCACCTACACCAACACCGCCATCGACTACTAGGGCACCTGTCTGCGTACTTATTGAGCTAGTAGTATTTTGAATACGTAGGGTATTTGTAATAATACCGCCAATATATTGATTGATTGTAGAACTTGTAACAACAATCGCACCGTTGATATAGCTAGTGTTAGCAACGTTGAGCTGTCTTGCTCCGATGCTTCCTAATACGTTTAATGCGTTGCCTGTAGCAGTATTGTTACCTACTACTAGACTATTAAGATCAATTGTTTGGTCAGTATAGTTTCCTCGACCAACAACATCTTGTAATGTGCTGGCTACTGTAAGTGTAACGTTTCCGGTTGCTTGATCAACTGTAAGATCAGTACCGCCAGCAATAATGCTTAGTACACCACTGTTTTCAATTGTAACAGTACCTGTTGACGTGCTTACACTAATTCCGCTACCACTAACTAGCGATGTTACGCCGGTGTTTGTTAAAGTGATAGTTGCAGTATATCCAGACTGGACTGCTTTGGCAGAAATATAACTGTTACTGTTAAACTGAACAGTTGTTAATAAGTGCTGTTTAGATCCGTAAGCATCGCCACTGATAAATGTTGTGCCTGATGTGTATTGATTTCCGCCAATGTGGACATCTCTTCCAATACCGACGCCGCCAGGAGTTATTAAAGCACCTGTTGTTGTGCTAGTTGAATTCGTTGTTGTATTAATTGTCAGCGGTGCAGTAATAATACCGCCCTGGAAACCTTCAGCTTCTGTTAAGATTCGAGAGCCTTTGATTACTCCAATACCACTTAAATTAATATTTGTAGCAAAAATGCCGCCAGAAACTTGCAGGGCATTGCCTTCTGCGCTAATAGTTGAAGTATTAACTGCTGTTGAAAGTATTTTAGTTACATCATTTACTTGGAGGGCTTGCAGAGTTGCACTGGTTAAAACATTTAATGTTTTTCCAATGAAGACATCGCCACCAATACCGACGCCGCCGGGGGTGATAATAGCACCCGTTTGGGTACCAGTCGAAATATATTGTGTACTACTTGAAGCCCTTACGACAAGGCCATTCTTTACGATAAAATCGTCATTATACGAAGCCATTAGTTTCCCTCTCCACGTCTGGCAAAATGTTGCGTTATGACTTATTTACCAAGAAAAGAGAAACTAGGGTTTTTAACGACTTAGAGTGGTTCTATGCACCTTAATGATCATGCTAGTTGGAACATAATTTGGAGTAAATCTTAACTGGATATCACTGCCGTTTAGGGCGGCTTCAAAATCTCCTAGATCTCCAAAGTTACTGCTCATGCCGTATTCTTGTATATAAACTCCGCCAATTGTATCGTGATAGATAATTAGCTCTGTTACATACATTCTGTTGGCTTGTCCGCCCGCAGTATTATCAACAACCTGTATAAAGTACTTGGCAGATTGGTAAGTTCCTGTGGCAAAAGTATCTAAGTTTACTACAGTTTGCGATGTAATTGCAGAACTTGTATATGTAAGAATTTGGCTATTTCCAACATACATTGTGTTAGCATTAACATCCAAGTATCCGTCAATATTAACATCACCTGCAATTCCAACACCGCCAGCAACTTGTAAGGCGCCGCTTGTTGCGTTTGTACTTACGCTTGTATCAGCAATCTTTACTTTTCCGTTAGCAACATACAAGCTCCAAGCATTAGATACTGTAGCACTTCCACCAGCTGTTGGTGCTCCTGCTACTGTAACTGTTGCCGCGTTAGTGTAGTTTACGCTATTTGTTGAACTAATTACCGGAGCACCAAATGCGCTTACATACGTTAGTGCTACAACGCCATTGCTTGAATTATCTGTATATGTAGCGGCTGGCACTGATAATGCAATACCAGTAGTGCCCCAGGCGCCCGATGTTACGTCCCCGCTTCGAGTAATAGTACCTGTAGAAACAAAACTTCCGCCATTGATGCTGTTTACAGCGTAAATTGCACCGCCGACGCCTACTCCGCCCTTAACAGTTAGCGCACCAAATGCAGTACCTGTACTTTGAGTTGAGTCGTATACGCCTGATTTTGGAAGTTGTAATGTTCCGGCAACAACCGTTGCAGTTAATCCACCAATGTCAATAGTGCTTGAACTAACAAACAATGTACCCCAACGTTTAGATGCACTACCGATATTGTAAGCACCGTCAACTGCGGGAGTCAAGTGGCCGTTCATTATTGTGTTTGCACCTACTGCTAATCCACCGTCAATTACTACTGCGGCCGATGTTGTGGTAGTTGCTGTTGTAGCGTTTGCTACTCTTACAATTCCGTTAATTAATGCACCGCCTGCTAATGTTACAGAGCTTGTGCCTGTTGTGTTAACCGTAATGCCATTTGCGTTGAATACTGTTGTAGTATTGCTTGCAATAACAACGTCTATATGGCGATCAATGCCTGCGTTATAAACAGTAATGCTAGATGTACTAACAAAAATTGCAGGAGGATCTAATCCCTCGTATCCATCTTGGCCAACAATTTTTCCACCCACATATAATTTCTTACCAATACCAACACCGCCTAGGACTTGTAAGGCGCCGCTAAATGTATTATTAGCTAGTGTTGTGTTGTCTAAGAAAATTTGTTGATCTGTTGTGTTTCCTCTTACAGTAATCGACTGTAATGTACTTGTATTCCATACAGTAATTGCTCCAGTAGCCGCGCTTACTGCTGTATCTGTGCCCGCTGTTAAGGCTGTTACACCTGAGTTAATTAAGAATACAGAACCTGTTGATGTAGTGGCTGTAATACCATCACCGATTGTTCCAAGACTGTAAACACCCAGGTTAGTAATAATAACAGAACCAGTAGTTTGGTTTACACCAATACCTGATCCAGCTGACGCACTTGTAACACCTAAGTTAATTAAAGTCACACTTCCTGTGCTGGTTGAAGCACGTAAACCGGGACCGCTTGTAGCTAAATTTACAACACCAATGTTTGTAACTGTTGTAACACCGCTTGTTCCTGTGTTTATAATTTTAATACCTTCACCAGCATCTAGATTTAGAATACCTGTGTTGGTCATTGTGATTGTTACACCATTGGTTGCTGTAGTAACTGCTCCAGATAATCCGGGACCAGTTACTAAGTGAATATCTGTTGTAACCTTACGGCCATTAACATAAAAATCGCTAGCGTTAACTACGCCGCCGACCCATAAATCTCCGCCAATACCTGCACCACCATCATGAATGATCAATGCACCTGTTAATGTACTAGTTGCGCTAGTGCCGTTTGTAATAACAACTGGGTTATAAACTTCGCCGCCGTTGTATGCTGTAGCTGTTGTTAAAACATATCCACGGACAATAACATCTCCGTCTACATAAACGTTCTTGCCAACACCAATGCCTCCGGCTACTGTTAGTGCGCCTGTTACTGTAGAAATTGCATTTTGAAGATCGTTCATGCGTACACGGCCGTCAAACCAAGTGTATCCTCCGGCATAAATGCCACCAGTAACCTGCAAGTCACCTGTGCCTACACCGCTCGAAGCTAATCCGCCTTGAAGTTCTAGTCCAGCAAATACGGCGCCGCCAAGTGTGCCTGTTGATCCGAACGGATTTGGAACATCAGTAACGCCGCCTGGCCAAATGTTTGTACGATAAGTTAGTTTACCGCTAGTATTAACGCGACCCAAAAATGCGTGAGCATCTGTATTAATATTTGCGCCGCTGTTATAATGGATTAGTAAACCTCTATCAAATCCATCGTTAACTAACAACGGAACATTATTAATTCCAGTACCAACATCAATTACAGGATCTACTACTGTTAATTGTTGAGAGTTTACGTAGGTATACGTTCCAGCAACTGTTAGACTTCCGGTTAATAATGTGTTTCCAGTTACATTTAAATCAACAAACGTACCTGTGCTTCCAAAGAATGTTGAACTACCAGCACTTAATGTTCCTGTAATTGTTACATTATTAAAATTAGAAGTACCGTCAACTGTTAATGCTGATGTGCCTGTGTTTGTTATGTGAATTCCGTTTGGAGTAGTTGCTCCGCGCCCTGTTACAGTTTCTAGTGTGCTAGTATTCCAAATTACAATATTACTTGTTGTGCTAGATACCGCAGTATCGGTGCCTGCTGTTAGGCTTGTTACACCTAAGTTGAATACTGTTACACTTCCTGTACTTGTTGAGAAACCAATACCTTGTGTTGGAGTTAGGCTAGTTACACCGACGTTGCTGATCGTAACAATCCCAGTGCTTTGATCAATATTGATGCCTGTGCCAGCTAATGCTTGAATCACTCCACTATTGCTAATTGTAATAGTCGCTGTTGGGCCCCCGGCAATAGCAGGATTAGATGTAATACCTGAACCTGCAACTATTTCAACAAAACTTACAACACGATTTCCAGTGTCGTATACACCCTGAGCTTTGATGTCGCCAGTAATTTGTACGCCACCTTTAACTCCTAAGCCGCCATCAATGCTTAACGCATTGTTTAAGTAATTTGTTGCAGAAGTAGCAGATGACGCAATGTGTACCTTACCTTCATTAACCCAAATAGCATAAGCGTCACTGATTGTAGTGTTTGCACCTGCCTTAGGAGCATTTTCAATGTATAAGGTCTGTGCTCGATTGTATGTAACACCAAGCGGACCTTTAAATGTTGGTTGTCCAACATAGATCATCTGCGTATTTGTATAATTTCCAAATCCTGTATTATCAGTAAATGTTGCGCTACCTAAATTTAATGCAACACCTTGATTGCCCCACGAAGGCTGTGTTATATCGTTGCTACGATCAATTGTATGGCCAACATATAAGTTTTTGCCGATACCAACACCGCCAAGAGTAACAATAGCACCAGTATCTGTACTGATTGCATCAATATCAGAGTTTACTGTTAAACCGGTTGTGTTTAATGTGCTAGTTGTGTACCCAATTTGCAATGGATATATAATTGTTCCGCCGTTAAATCCTGTGGGAGTTGCTGTTGTAAGTACTTGGGATCCGTTAACAAACAAGTTGCCCATGAAACCCGTGCCGCCAACCCACAAATCTTTTCCAATACCAGCTCCGCCGTAGGCTACAATAGCACCAGTAGTTGTGCTAATAGAATTTGTAGTGTTTGTTTCTAATACTGGCTGAGTAATTGTGCCGCCATCAAATAAGATTGTTTGGCCGTTTTGTGTGTAGATATTTCTTACATACAAGTCACCCTGGATGCCAACTCCGCCTACTACTTGTAGGGCACCTGTTGTTGTGCTTGTAGCCGCTGTTCCGTTTGCAATCTTAACGGGACCGTTAATTTGTGCGCCACCGCTTATTCCTAATCCACCGCTAACTAATACGCCACCAGTTGTTGGACTACTTGTTGCAGTACCATTGCCAAATTTAACAATACCAGCAAAGTAAGAATCACCGCCAATGCCAATACCGCCAGTTGATACTACTAACGCATGATTAATAGTTTGTGTTGAATTTGCTAATGTGCTTGCAAGAGTAACTTGGCTAGCAAAGTAACTGTTCTTATTAACACCAATGCCGCCTAATACTTGTAGGTCGCCTGTGTTTGTACTGATGCTTGCAACTCCACCTACTAATCTTAAAGTACCAAATCTAGCTGTACCAAAAGTACCAGTGCTGTTGAATGTTGCAGGGAAGAATTGGTCGCCGCCACCTGGGTAAATGTTGGTCTTCCAAATTAATTCACCAGTTGTGTTATCACGTCCTAAGAATGCGTGATTATCTGTAACAGATGTTGCGCCGGTATTGTAGTGTAATAACAATCCGCGATCTAAACCATCATTAGTTGATAACGGAGCATTGCCAATTCCAGTACCAATATCAATTACAGGATCAATAATATATGTGTTTGTACTATCAACAATAGTTTGTGTGCCAAGTACTGTTAGGCCGCCCGTGAATACCGCACTACCATATACCGACAAGTCTTTCTTAACTGCAACTCCGCCTTCGACATAAACAGCATTTTCTTCAAAAATTGCTGTGCTTGATTGTGTTGATGTAATATGTAGTGCAACAAAAGTAGCAGTAAACGATTTGTTAAATGTTAATTGTCCGCCTAGGTCTAAGTTTCCGCCTATTACAACATCTTTGCCAATACCGACACCGCCAACAACTGTTAATGCACCAGTAGTTGTACTTGTTGAAGTAGCTGTGCCGCTAATATTAACTTGTTGTGCGTTAATTTGTCCTTGTGCATTTGCAAAGTTTAAATTTCCGCCTAACCATAAATCTTGTCCAATGCCAACACCGCCTACTACTTGTAGGGCACCTGTTGTTGTGCTTGTTGATGTGGCTGTACCACTTACACGAATTTGTTTTGCACGTAAGTCAGCCGACTCACCTGTAAAGATTAAGTTACCACCGATAGTTACATCGTTGCCAACGTTTAAATTTTCTCCTACGCCAACACCACCAACAACTGTTAATGCTCCTGTTGTTGTACTTGTTGACGTAGCTGTGCCGCTAATGCGAATTCTTGATGCACGGATATCTGCCGCATCTCCAGTAAAGACTAAATTGCCACCTAATACTAAATCTTTGCCAATACCGACTCCGCCAGTAACAACTAAAGCACCCGACGTAGTTGAAGTTGAATTTGTACTTGTTGTAAATAAAACTTGGCCTCTAGCACGGAAATTATTAACAACAAACTCGTCAGCAAGACCACTGAATATTAGTTGGCCACCTAATACTAAATCTCCGGCAATGCCAACACCGCCATCTACAACTAATGCACCTGTTGTTGTGCTTGTTGAAGTGGCAGTTGAAGTTGAACGAATTTGATTACTTGCACTTAAATTTACAAAACGGCCGTCTCTTGGTAACACATTACCAATATCCATATTATCTAATGTGCCTTTTGTGGCAGGATTTACAATAAATGTACCTGCTCCACTAGGTTGAACATATACTGTTGCGCCAGCTGGACTTAAATTAGCCTGGCTTAGTACGTTAAAACTTCCAGCAATGTTTGTTGCACCACCTACCCATAAATTCTTTGTAATGCCAACACCGCCAGCAACAGTTAATGCACCGTTACTAGTTGCTGTAGAATCAATAGTTGAGCTAATGTTTAGTAAACTAGTAGCTTCTAAATATGTAAATTTACCAGTTGAAGGATTAAATGCTCCGATTGGAGACAAATCTAAATTCTTATTAATAACTTGTTGAGCCGATACACTATCAACAATTTCATACCAGCTTAATGGCGATACTTCTAATGTATCAAAAGTTCTATAATTTGTAAAGAATAATCTACCAGCACTAGTTCCGTACAATACAGGAACAACAACGTGATTTAACTCTCTGGTGGTATCTGCATCAGTTGTTCTTCTTAAAATTGTATTTGTTGGTTTAGTTCCTACAAATATTGCAGAAACAAATTTAGTAGGCGGAGTTCCTAAAACTGTAGTAGCTGTTAATAAAGAGCTAACGCCAGTGAATGTAGATGCTAACGTAATATTATAAGTTAGTGCATTATCGTCTATAACAGAAAATGTTGTTCCACTAGACAATCCGGTTAACACTTGTTGCATTGTTGAACTTGCATCTGTAAAATTAATTACAGTTCCGGTCCATGATGAAACATATGAGAAATCAGTAGAAGTAGTAAATGTATCGTTTGCAAATGTTGCGGTGTTTACATAATAGATACCATTTTCAGCGGAGTTGGTATTGTCTTTAATTAATGTACGATCTAACCAAGTTAGTCGACGACCGTCAACATAAGTTGTAGAAGTTACAGTATTAACTGCAACGTTAGCAGTTGATGCTACGACTACTTCGCGTTTAAAACCAGAACCAATAATACCATCAGGAATATTAACAGGACCGTTAAGTGTAATAGTACCAGTACCACTTGGATTTAGGGTTAAATCACCTGTGGTACTTTGAGAAGTCATACTACCATTATCAAATGCAATATTTCCTAATGTATTTGTAAAGGTTGCAACGCCGTTGGCACCAATAACTAATGTATAACCAGTACCAGAGGTTGGTGTAAATCCTAACCCAGCCTGTGCTTGGTTAAGCGATATGTAGTTGTTAATTGTGTAATTGGTACCTGCCGAAGCTACTTTTACACGACCGCTGATTAATGATGGCATTGTTATTTCCTATTATGCATTCGCTGTTTCTAAGATACTCATTGTTAGTTTTAATGTTCCTTCAACAGTACCATATGCTCTTACACTATCAAGACTTTCGATAATCATTTTGCCAACTAACATATTGCCAGCATCGCTTGGCGGAATTTCAAAGTTTTTAACTAACTCGGTTGTTACATTCCCTGCCTGCCCCCCGTTACCCTGTGCATCTGCAAGTACTGGCAAGTTTCGATGATGTGCAAAAGTAACACTAGCATTTGTACCAGTAGAAATATTAGCCACGTTGGCCATTAGCACAATTGAAGTGACTCCGACCGGTGCTGTATAAACTGTTGCGTTTGTTTGTGTTGTTAAGACAAATGTCTTTGTCTTAAACGTGTTTAATGGAATTAGTGCCATTTTGTATTTTCCTTATTATCCTTCAATTGCCAAGATGAACGGTGTCAAGTTAGCAAACAATGACTTAGTAAACGTACGGCCTGATAACACACCAGTTGCCTGACTAATTACCAATCCCGGACCAATACGGAAGTCACCGTTTTGGTCAGTTGATGTAAAGAACACCTTACCGTTATTCAATTGAATAACTTCTCTTTCCTGTCTTGGATCTGCTCGACCTATTTGCGGCAATGCGCCGTAGTTAGAACCTGCACCAACATACTCAAACAAATAACCAGATGCAGACATATAAGCACGTCTATAGAAATTAATATTTGCTTTATCGGGGAACAATGCCGCATCTGCAACGTTATCTTCTAATGTTACGTAATGATGAGTTTCTGTAATAGCATAATAACTCTTACCGCAAAGTACTGTGTTATAGTTACCGCCGCTGATTAAATCGGCCGCTAGCGCATCTATTACGTAACCAACATCACGTTTACATAAGGCTTGGTTATATTCAAATCCGTTATACTTTCCGTCAATGTACGTAATTACTTGATTAATTAACGAAGTTGCTTGAGTTGCTATAATATTTTTAACGTTTAGTAGCGTTGCTCCGTATCCGCTTGTGCTTGGATATTCTATCGCAGGTGCAACTGATGTCCCGTTTGCAACAATATCAGTTAAGATAGCAGTTAACGCTGTTAGTCTTGGATGTGCATTAGCTCCGTCGGGTGCAGAGCCGTTAGTAAATTGTGTATATGTATTTTGATAGCTAACTGCTGGAGCAGTATTTGTTGATACATTTTTCATTAATGTTAACAAATAATTAAATGCGCCCACGGTCTGCGGAATTTCTCCTGGAATCAATGTGCTTCCAGTTGAATCGAAATATACTAGACCAGCATCAACAGTCTGCCAATTTCCGCCATATGTTAAATCGTAAATTAAACTATGGATAACGTAGTCCAAATCTCTCTTGCACTTGTCTTGATTATATGTAAACACAGTATATGTTTCATTAATAAAAGTAATTGCTTCAGTTGCAATTAAAACTTTTGCAGATTGAATTGCTGTTCTTGCTGTTTTTTGACTTGTTGTTGCCCAAGTATAGCTAGGTTCTATAATAATTGGAACTGCATTAACACCGTCTTGAACAATAGTAGCCATGTCGCTGATTAGATCGGCAATTGTCGTGAGTGCTACAGATCCTTGACCTAACCCATTATCACTAAATCGTGTAACACCGTTTTGATAACTTACGACCGGTGCTAGGTTTTGTACAACTCGAGCCGCAATAGTATTGATATAGTTAATGCCAACAATAGTTTCTGCTACTTCTCCAGGATTTACACGAACATTGTTGTTGGCGCTATTAAAGTACTGAAGTGCCGCATCAACCGACATGCTGTTGCCGCCGTATGTTAAGTCATAGATTAGAGCATCTAATAAGAATCCAACATCTCGTTTGCATTTATCTCTGTCATATACTAATGAAGGATATGTTACATGGATATATGCTTCAACTTCTGCCTGGATATATGCTTTATTTCCTTGCAATAACTGACTTGCACTAGAAACTCCGGTTGCTGTTCCTGGAGGAATAGTGTAGGTCACTGTCGGGCTTGCACTTAAACCGGTTTGAATGATGCTTGCAATATTGGCAAAATCATTAGTTACTGTTTGTGTAGCAGTAGTACTACTCTGTACTGCATTTAATCCCAAAATATATTCTTTAACAAAATTAAATGCGGCCAGTGTTTCTGGTTTTTCATCGTTAAGAACATTATCAGCATTACCGCGATAGTAAGCCTGTCCAGATTTAATTGAACGATAGTTTGTTCCTAAAACAATATCCCACTCAACACCGTCGATGATGTATCCGATATCGCGTTTACATTTTGTTTCGCTGTAGGTAAAGATTGGATATGTTGCATTAATCCAACCAATAGTTTCTTCCTTGATAAAGTCAAGGTTATTTAGGATTAACGATTTTCCATTAGCAATGCCTGTATCAAATCCCGAAGGGTTTGGCATATTATAAGCAGGTGCTGTATTGCCACTGATGATATTATTGATATTAATACCGTCAACGTTAATTATAGAAATTGCTTGAGTAACTGTACTAATTCCGCTTAACTGGTTTGTAAGAGCAGATAGTTTTGAAATAGCATCAATTGTTTGTGCTTTTTCTGTCTCTAAGACATATTGACTACCTGGAACATTTCTCAAGTATGCATTTCCGCACTTGATAGATTGATAGTTACTTTGGAATAATGCATCCCAAGCAAACCCGTCTAGAATATAACCTAGGTCTCTGCGACAAGTTGCATGGTCGTAAATAAAATATTGGCTATTAATATATTCAATTATTTCTGCTTGTACAAATGTCTTATTAGCTAGCAATAATGCGGCCGCATCGCTTGCGCCAGGTGCAACAATTCCTTCTTTAGTTGTTGCTGGCACAGCATTTAAACCATTAGAAATGATATCTTCTAATGTTTGGAATAGTTCTCCAATTTTAATTGTTGCTTGGGCGCCTTTGCTTAATGCAATATTTGTTACTTGTGTTGCAGTTGTTTGTAATGCATTGACTAAGGTATTACTTACAATACTTGTAGTCAACGTGTTTAGGTATTGCAATGCTTGAATTTCTTCAGCGCCTTGATCATTACCTTGAGCAGTTGCACTAGATCCTAACTTAAATGTGCCTGGAGTAATTGGGTCTGGAGCTAATTCACTTGAACGAACGGTGTAATATGCATTGCCAGCAACATACATTGTAAAGTAGTTAACATTTGTAGAGTCGCCACCGCCTGCTGAGATACTATCGCTTAATGTAATAGCTTTAAAGTTTACATCTGTAATGATAGTGTCTTCTGGAATATAACGAGTTCCATTAATATCAGTGTAAGAACCGTATTGATCACGTGCATAAATCTTTTGACCAATAACAATACCTTCTGTATCAATGCCGTTAATTGTCACACTACCTGTAGTCAGTGTGCTAGTGTTTACTGCGGCTTGTAGGAAGCCAGGTAATCCTTGAGCATTTGTATATGTTTCAGGCGGCACAACTTCCATAATCAATCCAATGTGCGGACGATTGTCCGGATCTGGACAGAATACTTGTACAATTTGACTTTGCGGGAAGAAACCATTTGGATAGTATGGTAACACCGGCGGATTATATACTTCGCCGAAGAATTCGCGCTCTCCATATCCTTTTGCAACCAGACAGTAATCACCGAAGTTGGCGTTAGAGTTGGTAATAGAACAAATGCCACCATTTTCTACAATAACAGATGTTCCGCAGAAAATCGTAAACACAGATACTAGCTGTGCATAGCCGTTGTTGGTAATTTTAATACCAATACCGCCCTGGTTAACTTGTGTAAACGCATCATAAACAAAAGACTGGATCGGTGAACGTTTAGAAACAACACCACCATCAACTAAACTTCCGCCAATTGAGCCTAACGGATCAATTCGACGTTGTGCCCACCTTGCAGGAATATATTTTTCTTTTGTTGGATATACCCCAGTCTGACCAAAGTATAGTGTGCCGGCTGTGGCTGGGCCTAATACTGGTTCGCTTAGGTAAATCTTATATCTATCACCACCCAACGACTCTACATCTAAAATAGTCGAAGCTGGTTGAATATCATCTGCGGAAGAACTGATTAAGTTGAATACTCCAGATCCTTCGTATGCTTCGGGGGCAACATCTGGTCCTTTGGCAATAATATTCTTTAATATTTCGATTAGTCGAGTAATGCTTCCTAACGCATAAACTCCACCACCAAAATAATTGTTAATAATTTGTGTAGCACCACTAATTGATGTTAACGCTGTGTTTGTTACAACTTTTTCACAGACTGTTTTTAGGTATTCCATTGCGGCATTGTTTTGTGGTATTTCACTAGCAATTACGTTTACGCCGCCGGTCCAATAACTTACACCTGCTTCAATAGTTTTACGATTTCCGCCAATTAATAAATCTTGTGCAATAGCATCAACAATTAAACCAACGTCACGATAGCACTTTTCTTGATTATAGTTAAAGCTATCAGTACCATATGTACTGTCAACCCATGCAATAATTTCATTTTGAATAAATGTTCTATTCAAATCTAATAAGATCATTGCTTTTTGTATTGACGGATCTTCGTTCATAGTTAAACTTACAGGAACTTTATCAATACCTTCGCTTGGGCCATTATCAATAATATTTGTAATTAATCCCAACATATCTAACAAGACTGTACCAACTTCTTCAGTTGACGGATTGTTGTTAAATTGCTGTTGTGCTACATTTCCTGCTGAAGGAATAATAGGTTGTTCAGTTATAACTGCTGTAACAATTTGTTTTAACCTGTCGTATGCCGCAACTGTTTGGTTCTGTTCATTTGGAACCATTGTTGAATTAGCATTAAATCCGTAATAGTAAACTCCAGACATAATTGCTTGTCTATTACCGCCGTATAAAATATCGTGGCTTACAGAATCAATTAAGTATCCAACGTCCCTGTAGCACTTGTCCTGATCATACTCGAAGCCCATTGAGTATGTATCGTAGATGTAGGCAATAGTTTCAGCAACAATAAATTCTTTATTTGCTTCAATCATTAATGCCGCATTAATCACATTATCATTTGTACTGCGAGTTAAACTAATAGGGGTCTTTTTGCTTACAACACTAGGACCGTTGGTAATAATATTAGTAATAACATCAACTTTGCCTTGAGCAAGAGTTGCTTCTGTAGCAGTACCGACTCCTAAGTTAGTTACTTGAGAAACAACTGCTTGTTTTGGAGATGCTAGCGGAGTTGCTGTTATAATGTCATCTAGTATTGATTTAATATAATTAAATGCCGCAACTGTTTGTGTGACCTCGCCAGGTATTGCGGTTGATGCCGCATTAAATGAGTAGTAGTAAACGCCGCTTTGAATTGCTTGGCGGTTGCCGCCATATAATAAATCAAAGCTAACACTATCAATCATGTAACCAACGTCACGATAGCACAATGCTTGATCATAAGTAAAGCCCGGAGTCTTTGTAGATTCTACATAGGCCACTGCTTCTGCTTGAATATATGCTTTGTTTGCCTGTAACAAATCGTAGGCTTGTGTTATATTTGGATAGGTACTTGGAGTTAATCCGTTTGCAATAACACTATCAGTAACACCGTCAGTTCCGTTCTTTAATATATTAAGAATTACTGTAAAATCTGATTCAACTCTAGATGCTTCTGTAGTTGTTCCTACAGGCAAGTTTGTAACTTGAGTTACTGTTGACTGGTAGCGTGTTCCAACAGTATTGTTTAACACAATTTTTTGTGCTAGACTAGAAACATATTCTATTGCATTTGTTGTTGTAGTTAACTCACTAGCAATCGCACCAGTATATCCGTTTTGATTCCAGTATTGTAATCCTGCAAAGGTTGCTTGGCTTGACGTTGTAAACAACAAGTCTTGGGCGATAGCATCAACAATTAATCGAGTATCTCGTTTACAGGTAGTATCGTCAAACACAAATCCTGGTGTTTTAGTTTGTTCTACATAAGCAATAACTTCTGCTTGCAAATAACTCTTATTTGCCTGTAACAGATCAAATGCTTTTTGTGCATTTGCTCCTGCAATAGTAATACCATTTGGTATTACAAGATCCGTTACTCCAGTAGTTCCGCCGATTAAAATATTTGTAATTGTCGTAAATTCTGTTGCAATAGACTGTGCTTCTATTGCAGTAGCTGGGGGTAGAGTATTGAATAATTGTGTAATTGTACTTTGATAACGTACTCCAGACACATCATTACGAATAACTTTTTGTGCAACACTACTTAGATAGTTAATTGCATTTGTTGTTGTAGTAAGTTCTGATTGGATTAACCCTGTATATCCATTTTGATTCCAATATTGAAGACCGGCAAAATTACTGTTAATGAATCCATTTGATCCCCAACCTAAGTCGCCGATTAAACTATCAACAATTAATCCTGTGTCGCGATAACATTTTACTTTGTTATAACTAAAATTAGAATTATTATAAGTGTCGTTAATAAACGCAACGATTTCGTTTGCTAAGAAAGCACGGTTAGCTCTCATCAATGCAAATGCTCGTTGAACACTTGTGCTGGTACTCTTAGTTAAACTAATAGGAGTCTTGTTGGTTACAACACTTGGACCATTATTAATAATGTTTGTAATAACATCAATGAATCCTTCTAAGTCTTCTGACTCTACAGTAGTTGCAGGGGGTAAATTTGTTACTTGTGTTAACTGATTACCTCTACTACGTGCCACTGGTGTAGCCGTAACAATACTATGTATTAGACCTTTTAGGTGATTGTATGCCGCGATTGTTTCTGGTTTTTCGTTTGGAATAGCACTTGATGCCGCATTAAACGAATAATAGTAAACTGCGCTCTGGATTGACTGTCTGTTACCGCCATGTAGTAAATCAAAACAAATGCTGTCGATTATATAGCCAGTGTCTCTTCGACAAGTAGTTTGATTATAAGTAAAGCCAGATGTCTTTGTTGATTCAACATAGGCAATAACTTCATCAATCAAATATGCTTTATTGTTTTGTAATTGAGCATAGGCATGTAACACACCCGGAGTTGTTAATTCTTCACCGTTTGGAACAATCTTATCAGTTACACCATCAGTACCATTTAGAATAATATCGATCATTAGATCAAAGTTAGTACCAACAGAACTTGATTCTAATACTGTACCAGATGCATTTGCAGTAGATTGTGAAGATACTGATTGATATCGAGGACCGGATACATCATTTAAAATAATTTTCTGTGCAACACCACTTAGATAAGTTATTGCATTTGTTGTAGTTGTAAGTTCAGTTCCGATTAATCCAGTGTAACCATTTTGATTAAAATACTGAAGACCTGCAAATGTTGATTGACTAGAATTAGCTGTAGGATATAATAAGTCAAACGCAACTGCATCAACAATTAGTGCTGTGTCTCTACGGCATTTTGCAGAATTAAACGGAAATGATAGGAACGATTGATTTACATAAGAAACAATTTCTTCTTGAATGAAGGAACGATTTGTTTCTAATAAAACTTCCGCAGACATATAGTACGGATCAATAGCACATGCTGGATATACAGTTGGAGCCGCAGTCGGACCATTTTCAATTATGTTTGTAATAATACCAAATCTATCAGCCAGTGCTTGGGACGCAATGCCCCCGCCAGTTAATACATAGTTAATTACTTGAGTTTTAGTTGCTAAAGATCCTAATAGATTTGTAACGGTTTGATTTTTAATTACTTTATCAGCAATGGTATTAATATAGTTAATAGCACCAATTGTTTGTGTTTCTTGACCAGCAATTACACTCGTAACACCTTTATAATATGCAAGGCCTGCCTCAACCGTTTTTTCATTGCCGCCGGCTAGTGCATCAAAGCTAACGTTTTCTAAAATAATACCAACGTCTCTGTAGCATAGTTCTTTGTTATAAACAAAATTTGGAAGTGAGTTAACATAGGCAATTACTTCTGCTTTAATAAAATTCTTATTTGCAACTAGCAAGTTGTAGGCTTTTAGCAATCCTGTTTCGGCTGTTATAGATAAACCAATTGGTTCTAATGACGGTGCACCGCCTGGGCCGACTCTAACTAATCGTGTAATAATATCAAGATTAGTCGACAACGTTGTTGAGGCCGCGGCCGTACCTGCGTTAGCATTATCTAAAACTTGCGAGATTTCTGATTGATAGAAACTTGTTAATTCTTGACTTTGTACTACCGCAGAGATTACACTCTTCATGTAATCATATGCTAAAATTGTTTGTGGTTGTTCGTTTGGAATTGCACTCTGAGTTGTGCTATACCCGTAATAATAAGTACCTGCTTGTATTACTTGGCGGTTGCCACCACGTAACAAGTCAAATGTTACACAATCAACAATGTATCCAACGTCTCTCTTACAAGTTGCTTTACTATAAACAAAAGTTGGTGCATTAGATGTAATCCATGCAATAGCTTCTGCTTTTAAAAATTCTTTGTTTGCCTGTAATAGGGCCGCGGCGGCTTGTGTACTTGTATTTGATGTTACAGTTGTTCCGTTTGGAATAATTTTACCTGTAATACCAACCGTACCTTCTGTAATAATATTTGTTGCAGTAGTAAACAATGCGCTAACAGTATTTGCATTACCAATTGTACCAGCTGGCAAGTTTGTTACTTGTGTTAGTGTATTTTGATACGGACTAGATAGTGCTTGTCCGCGAACAACTAATTGCGCAATACTATTGATGTAATTAATTGCATTTGTTGTAGTAGTCACTTCTCCAGCAATTTGTGTCGGTGTACTTGTCTGGCTCCAATATTGTAAACCAGAAAATACAGACTGACTTGTTGAATTATAAATTAAATCTAAACTTAGTCCGTCAATAATTAATCCTGTGTCACGAGCACACTTAGTTGCATCGTATTGAAAGGGGCCGCCGTATGTTTGATCAACATAAGCAACAACTTGTTCTTGAATGAACGATTTGTTTGCTAGTAGTAATGTTCTAGCATTATAGAATCCAGGATTAGGAGGACCACCATTAATTGCTTGTCCTGCATAAATTTGGCCTTCTGTTAATGTAACTGTAATTTCTTGTGAGCCGGCTTCGTATGTAGAAATGCCGACACCTTCTGGGACTTGAACTGTTTGATTAGGCACAAACATTGTACCATCGTATAACCATGGACCAGATTGGTTGGTACAGTTTTGAATATATGGTGAGTGGAATACGTCAATCGGTTGACCATTGTCACCTTGTGGAGGGAACGCAGTTGCGTATGCACCTCTGTTTGTATCTGAAGTATAGCCTGTTCCTGGGAAACGTCCTGAACGGCCGTTGTACATCATTAATTGTGCAACATAACAGCCTTGACGAACGTGGAATAAGTCTTGAGTCTTGTTAACAGGTTCTATAACTGTTGTACGTAAGTCAGAGCCAATTACAGAAGTATATGGCTTCATTTCAATTGGATTGTTTTCTAGATAGCGACCTGGTGCTACTTTAATACTTGTGCCAGGTTTGTATAACGGACTTTTTGTTGCACCTGAAACTGTACGGCAAGCACGGCTAGCATCAATGGCTCCGCCGTCGTTAGTATCACTACCGTCTTCATTTACATATAAAGTGTTTGCGGTAACTGGGCCGGTGCCTAATGGTGTGCCACCCCAAATTTTAACATTACCTTTTAAATTAATAATGCCGTCATTAGGAACAATATCAATGTTGCCAGGTAATATGTTGGTAACTGTGTTACCAGACATGTGCATATTGCCAGCAAATAAATCTTTAAAGTATCCCTGGTTCCAATTTTGGCTAGCCGAGCCGATATTATATGTGTTTGGAACTTGTGGAATTAAGTCTGAAATAAACTCAGCACCAACTTGCAACGTATCAGTAGCAGTTGTATCGCCTAATCGAATATTTCCGTCAGCTGTAATATTTCCAGATGCGTGTAAGTTACCAACAACTTCAGTGTCTGCATCTAACCAAATTTTATTGTTGCCGGCTGGGTCAATGTGGATTGGACCAAGGGTAGATCCAATAGTACCGCTTGTTAGCGATTTAGTAACTGTAATTAAGCCAAGTGTGGAAGTATTTGAGACACGTAGTACACCTACGTTTGCGGTGCCGTTGACATCTAAGTCATATTGCGGAGCCGATGTTTTAACACCTATACGGCCAGTTTGAACATCTAAGTATAAGAGATCAGTTTCAACTGATAAGTTTACTCCGTCACGTAGCAAGTTACTTGCAAGTAACGGACCTGTAATTCGACCTACGGCCATACTAGCTCCTCAAGACACCGAGTTTCACGGATAACCACCTTTCATTGCGGGTTTACCACAGTATAATTCTGCCAACCTTTGGCATCAAATATATTTACCTTTATTGATTAAAAGGTGGGTAGTAGCCGTCAAAACCGTTTAGGGCATAGATAGGCTTGAGTGGAGGAGCTGATGTGAATGAAACAAACGTTCCGGTTGAATAAGCAAAATTTAAGGTAACTCCAGCTTGGATAGTTCCCAATGTTGCTCCGCTAATAACAATAGAACTTGTAACAGTACTTAAACTTACCACCGATGTACCTGGTGCTATTGCAATGTCGCCTGTTATTTCTTGTCCTACAATAATATTAACTTGATCTGAAATATTTAAAATTGTAACGCCCGGATTCGTTACACCTACTGTAGCTTTTTGAACTACCGGGTCATTTACTAAGGTGTAGTTTACTGTAGGAACTTGATAAACGTTTTCAACAAATACAAAAACATTTTCAGGTTTACTGGCATTTTGTCTATAGCTTAATGGCCCATATATTGAATTAATATAGTTGCCTGTTCCAACTGTTTGAAATTGTATATTTCCTTGTCTACGTGTTCTTAAAAATTCCCATTGACCGTTTATGTATCCTTCAAATTCTTGGTAGTCAGTATTATATCTTAACTGGCCGTTTTGAAAAGCTTCAACTCGCTTAGATGTATCGCCTGCAGGAATTTGCAAACTAGCTTGTGTGTTTGTTACAATTTTTCCGTTTAACTCAACAGCAAGTGTTGAACTTTCCGGAAATTGATTGTCTAAATTTAAACGTTTTACGAATTTCATTAAGCTGTACTCACTGAACTAATTGTCACAGTAATTGCGCCTGCTTGGTCGGCACGGACATGAATAGTATCTAGATCTTCAAGAATAAATTTTTCAGAATCCATAACAAAAGATTCTGTCGGAGGAATAGGAAGAGTTTTTAAAATTTGTGTTTGTGGGCCTGCCGCATAACCGCTCGAGTCAGAAACAATATATACATCAATGTTTGCAGATACAACAGTACTAGTATTACAAAAAATCATTGTTGTAATTGCGTTTTGACCGGTTGCTTCATACACTTGTACAGGCGGATTGCCTGCTGTTGTAATTTGCTTACTTGTTATTGCCATATCCTATCCTTAAAATATTAATCCGTAAATAATCGCACGTTTGCGAGATATAAACTCACCAGAAGTATCTTTATTTACGTAATATATTCCGGTGCCACCTGGACCTACGACTCCTGTTGTGTATATAGCAGTAGTGTTAGTATTTGCTAATGGAGGAGTATCTTGATCTGTAATTCTTAGAGCTTTTCGAATAATAATAGTTCCGTTGCCTTTAGGTTCAAGGTAAAGATCTGCATTACTATTTCCAGGATCTGCTCTAGTGATTGTACCTTCTGTGAAAATAAGATTGTTTCCAAAGTTAACATTATTTTGCGTAAATCTTATTGACGGAACGCCAGTAGTAAATTCAACTACTACTTCGCTAACGTTACTGCCTTGATACCCACCTTGAGAAGAATCATATGCGCCGATACTAGTTTGTTGCTGTACAATTTTTTGTACGTTTGCTGTAGTTTGTGCTGACTGTACCGCAATATCCACATACGCTTTGTTTGGAATATCGTCATCGTCAATGATACGATCTTCGTAGTTTAATGTTCCTGCAACGCTAATAACTGTTCCGGGATTGTCTGAACCAAAAATATTTAAACGAGGATAGCCGCCTACTCGAGGAGCACTACCTTCGTCTATACGAATGGCGTTTATTTTAATTGCTGATACATTACCTGCAACTTTAAATTCAAAAATACCACGTTGACTAATGTCTGTGGTGTGCCATGTAAACCCGTCAACTCCGGCATCATCATTATATAAGAAAGTTGCGGCATTTGATAAGCTAGCACTATTGCCTCTGTCAACAATAATACCAGAAGTACCTAGTGTTACATAACTGTTTGTTTCGCCTGCATTAAGTACTAGTGTATTATCTTTAATACTTGCATTTGTAGCTTGAACTACAGTAGTTGTTCCTCGAACATCTAAGCTACCAGTAATTACAACCGTACCGGTGTTTAGTCCAGTGTCTAATGTCAACTGTCCATTGGTTTTTGTTTGTATTCTATAGTCGCCGGGTACGCGAACAACATTTGTAGTCATTTAGGTTGAGTCCTTTATCCTTTATTTATTGCTTATTCCGGAACAAATATACTATCAATGTTGTCTTCAGCGGCAAAAAATACATCATTATCTTCAAATATAAACTGTTGATCAGGGAAAAATGTTACTAAAATTTTGTAAATTTGCATGCCATCTCTATGCGGATATTGCGGATTACTTGCAAATCTTATTAATAAACTAAAAGTCGGATCAGCAAATAGTTCAGGAGTAAGCGTCATACCCCAAGTATCACCATCTCCGCCATACACTTGCGTATTATTGTTTCTAACGTGTCCGTCTGTTCTTGAAGCAAGATTAGTTCTATTTTCGCTAATCACTTCGTCGTTTAGCATGAACGCTACTGTATCGTCTACAACACGGCCATTACGTTGTGTATGTAGTTCTACTGCAACTCCCGTAATATTGTTTGGAGCAACATCAAATTCAAAATTACTGCACTTTAAATAAAATGTTTTATCTAGTACTGCTCCGCGTCCGCTATTTGGAATGTGCTGTAAAGGTTTAACTGTGGTAAGTACGTTCATGGCGCCCGCACCAGTATTTGGATTAGCTAAATTATATTCTGGCTGATCTATTACTGTTGTATCGTTAAAATTATTTGTCCAAGAAACATTAACGTCTGGATATTCAGCGTATTGGACAACTGTTCTTGGAACATAATATTGGGTCATATCAATATTTACCTAACCCAAGGTTGTAAAAAAGGACTCCTAAGAGTCCTTTTAATTAAGCACTACCTAAATCAATGCATCCGCCGCCTGATGGTAGGGTTGTTCCGCCGATCAACCACGGTGCTTTTTCACCGCTATCAAATACGTAGTTTGCGCCACCAGCTACTTGATATACTGTTGCTGTACGACCGCTAATCTTTGAAACAACATAAGTGTTGCCCGCAGAATCAACTCCGTTAATTTTCATAAGGCCCGCTGTTACAGAACCAGTTGATAGTGAACAAACTCCGGTACCTTGTGCTGTTGTAACATTAAAACGAGTGTCGTTTTTTTGTCTGTTAATGTAACCTGTTACTGCCGATGAGCCACTGTTTGCTACCGGAATAAATGCAGTTACTCGGATCTGTTGACCAGATCTCGATGTGTTACCAAATTGTCTTTTTTCTAATGGACGTCCCATTTTATTTCTCCTTTAAGTCCAGGACATGTCGGTTGGACCTCCTACATGTTTGTCTGGTATACTATTTATTCAGTCCAACAAAAAGCACCCCGAAGGGTGCTTTTATGTTTATTACAATCCCTAAGGATTACTTGAATGATACGTTTGAAGAAACAATACGTACTTTACCCAAGTAGTCAGCGGCGTTGCCTAAGCTAGACGCTGTGTTAGTTAACTCAACATAGCCGTAGCGTGTTAAGAAACCAACTACTGGTTCAAATGTTGCTGGATCAAGAACAACACCAGAGCTCATCAACGGAATATATGGGCAATAGAAAGCGGCGGCATCAGCCTCGCTTGGACCCTTATAACCAATAAGAACTTGGTTGTCATCTGCACCGGTATCAGCAAGGTATGCGTCAACGTAAATGCGCATTGCGTTATTCAATGTACCAACAAACTTAGTGTTTGTAGGTGCTTCGAATGTACCTTCTGTGGTACGTGCAAATGCTGAAGTAGTTGCAGACTGAAGAATTGTAAGTGCTTGCGAACTTACAACAGCCCAGTTACCTGCGCCACGACGTGTGCGTTGTGCAATCTTGTTAGCAACACGGTTAATTTGAATTGCCAATGCGGCATGTTCGTCACCAACGAATGTAGCTGTACCAGACACTAATGACTGATCATACTCTTCTTCAACTGAAGCTAACTGACGTAAAGAAGCTAAAACTTCTTGGTCGATTTCAGCAGTAATTTCTTGTGCTAAAGCGGCCATGATTTCTGCTTCGATATCAATACCTTGTTGAGCTTGTGCATCTTGAGCGGCTTCGAAAGTCCAACGAGCTGATAGCTTGCGTGACTTGGCTTCGACTGGTGCCTTCAAGATTTGAATGCTCATACGCTTGCCTGGTTGACCTTCCATCTTAGCTGTTGTGTCAGCACGTGGATATGTTGCGTCATTGTTACCAGAATAAGCCTGGGCAATCTTGAATGGGCTCAGTGCCTCTTCACCCGCTACAACTTCGTTGCTAGAATCAGCATAACGAACACGTAGAGTGTGAATTTGTCCTACTGGACCTGTCATAGGTTGTACACCAACAATTTCGTTAGCAATAACCGTAGGCATAACACGACGGATTACTGGAAGAATCACGCGGTTAAGTGTTGCAATGTTACCTGCAGATGTAGCACCTGCTGTAGCACTTTCTAATAGGTACTTACGTGTATTTTCCAAGCATGTTTGCATGGAGCTACGACGGGTACCTTGTAACCCTTCTAATAGGGTATCTTTGGTTTCTGACCATCTTTCGTTCAGAAGTTGTGACATCATTTATCTCCTAATAATTACTTTGCTAGACCCGCTAACTTGCGGATGTCTACAATGTTGTCAAAGCCTGCCTCAGGCTGATTTTTTACCTCACGGTCGCCAGTTACTTCAGTTTGTGAAACTGATTCAGCAATTACTTGCTTAGACTTGCGAACGCCACCTTCCATTACTGCTGGTAGGTATTTGTCATATGCTGTTGCTAGTTTGGCTGTTTGCACAGACTCTAACAATTCACTCATGACGGCTCTTTTCTCAGCACTTAGAGGTGCTAATAGTTCGCTCATAACATTTGATCGCTCTGCCATATCATGTTTAACGCGAATTTCACGTTCTTTAGATTCGACAATAGCTTTACTCTTGTTAAGAGCTTGCTGTGCTTCGGCGATTTCTTGTTCTTTCTTATCTACAATCTTTAACAGACGAGCTGTTTCAGATTTTTCGTTAAGGTAAGAATGTTGAAACTCCTGTGCAAATGCTTCAAAAATACGACGACCAAAATTGCTTGTGCGAGCAGATTCGATGTCTTCTTTCAACTGATGTAACTCAGTTTTTAGTTGACGTGTAACTGTCTCTTGAACAAGTCCGGCACTTCGTTTAATGAATTCTTTTTTAACTTCAGCAAATTTTACTTTAGCTTCACGAACTAATCGAACTTTAGTTTCGATTACTTCCTTCTTGTCCTCAGCAAATTCGCCTATCTCTTTGGCCAATGCGTTTACAACGAATTGTTCCAACTTAGAAAAATTCTCAGAAACGGTCTTGCGATCGTTTTGGAATTCTACAAGTTCTTTTGCTAGTTGAGACATAACAAACGATTCCATTGTTTTGGAATCAGATGCTATCTTGCGCTTGTACTCAGCTTTGGTTTCTGCCAATGCTTTGCGATCAGTCACAAACTCACCTAGTTCTGCGGCTAAGCGGTCGCCTACTAGTTTGTCGAGTGCTTCTACCATGACACCTTTATCGTGTTCATATCGATTTGCAAACTCTTCACGTAGTTCAGCGGTTACTTGGTCGCGATTCTCTTGAATCTTTTGATTAAATGCAGATTCTAACTCACCTTTTACGGCTTCGCTAATCACACCACTTTCAACCAATTGCTTGAATGCGTCCATTTATTTCTCCTTAGGCTTTAAGGCCACTAATAATCTGAAGCATAACCTCGCGGAGATACTTCTGTGCCTTAGGATCGTCTTGCACTTCTTTACTAATCCGCATAGCACGTGCCCCACCACGACTGTTCATGATATGCTCATAAACAGGTGTAGGGTAAGCGCCAGGCGCACTAGGTTGGGCCACGATGTCCACTGTTATAATTTCGAACTCGGATACTTCACCTGAGCCGTCATTCACGTTTCCGCTACCACGACTGCTCACGCCAAGTTTTACACCACTTTCGAGCATAGTGCGAACCAGTTGTCCCATTGGAGTAGGCAAAACTTTCATCTTGCCATATCCGTTTGGACCGTCCATCCACATTTGAGTAATCATATGGGATACACGGTCTAAATTTACTTTTAAATCATCTGGATGGTCAACTTCTCCGAGAACACTATAACCGTTTTGAATTTGATCATTGAGGGTTTTAACCGCAGACTCAATTTCCCTTACAGGATAAACCCGTTGGTTTTGATTGCGTATTCCACCCTGGATTGCAATACCCTTTAAGTAAAGGTTTTTGCCCTCTTTGTCATCGCTCTCGATTATCGCTTGAGCTTGATCAAAACTTAGGTGTTCTCTTAAAAATTGCATCTAGTGTAATTTCCTAATTAACCAATCTTGCGATCAACGATTGATCTAGTATTGCTAGCAGACTCGCCGCTACCTTTCTTTTCAGCGCCATGACCGGCTGGGTTCTTAGTAGTTTCTGAACCGCTCTTCATGCTAGACATAGAACTGCTAGAGATGTTCTTTTCAACACCTTTAGTGAACTCGCCTTTAACGCCGCCAACTAAACCTTCTCCGCCCTTGATACCTTCAGTACCATTGCCACCTTGAGCGATGTTTTTAGCTGTTGCGCCGCTTGATGGGCGATCTTTTGGATTTTGATTTACTGGACCTGCTTTACCGTCGCCAGCTTCATTCTTGTTAGAAATACCGTTTCCTGAACCATATGGCTTGCCAATTGTTTCACGATATTCGCGAGTTAATTGACGTCCTTCGAAAGGCATTGCGCTTTCATCTTCTGGCTCATCTTCTTCTTCGTCACCAAATTCTGGTGCTTCTTCACCGTCTTCTGGCTCTTCTTCGCTTTCCTCATCACTGCCTTCACCGCTCATTAAGCGTTCGAATTCAGCTTTTAGGTCTTCTAAAGCGTCTTCTAAATCTTGCACATCACCTTTTGTAGCTGGAGCTGTTTCGTCTCCACCTTCTTCATCGCCACCGAACTCGTCGTGGGCTGTAGGTGCTTCTGTATCGCCTGGTAGGCCATCAGCAGAATCACCACCTGGGAAAGCTGGCTCTTCTTCGCCATCCATACCAAATGCTTCTTCAACAGATTCCTCTTCGGCTACTGTTTCGTCATCAGTTTCTTCTTCTACTGATTCGTCTTCTTTTGTTTCTTCAGCGATTAGCTGTTCGTAGATATCTCGGCTTTTTTCTACAACGATCGCATGGAAAAGCTCTTCAGCTTTGTCCTTTTCTTCGTTTACGATAAAGTCTAGTAATTGTTCGAATTTATTCATTGCGTGGATCTCCTATAAGGCAAGGGTGGAATAAACATGTATGTTTATTTACAACCACTTCGATTTAATTATGCGAAATAGGCCAAAAACCGCAGATTTTGGTATGTGACGTAGGCTTCTTAGCCTAGAATTGATTTAAATTGTCTAAAATATTTACTTGTTATATTTTGAAATTAAAGTATGACTTTATGCTACTGGCTGTTCTGTGGGTGTTTTGTACATTTGTTTTACCACAATTAAGTTTTCTTGCTGTTCGCGATCACGTGCATCGCCTGCTTTGCGTAGATCGTTTAGCATACGTAATGTTAATCTAGTCTTACGTAGGTCAGATGCCTTTAATACACTAGTATCGTGTAATGGATCATAACGATCGTTGATCTGCTGTTCTTGCTGATCTTTGGTAAAATAAATAAATTCGTTCAATAACATAGTATTGTATTTACCAGTTATTGTGGTGTGCCAGGGGCAGTAGGGGCGGCTCCGGCAGTTGGTGCCATACCAGCTGTTCCTTCTTCGGCGCCGCCTGCTTGCATTTCTTCAGTTCCGGGATCCGAAGCTCCTAAGCTGTCCATATCTGCACTCATGCCGCCTGGAGTAATTCCAGCGCCACGCAACTCCGCTCCTGCAGGTATAGGTTCGATAACATCTAGATTTTCTTCTGCCCACATTTCCTGATTTTCTGCAATCTCTTCTTGACTTAGTCCTAGGAAACGTTTTAGTGCAAAGCGTTTACTAATAAATGGAACTTGTACAATATTACCAAATGTATTAATACGAACTCCGTCCATTTCTGCTTGACGGTAGGCCGCAAAGTTTTGTGGAGGATTAAATTCAACATCAAATAAATTTGGATCAATGTTAATGCCTTTATTTGCTAGATATGTTTTAAATTCAACATCAAAACTAGTATTCATTAAACTTTGTAGTCGTTCGCAGTATTTGTTAAATCTAAGTTCTTGTATATAGGCTGTTCCAACTCGACCATCATTGAAATTAGATCCTCCATCGTCAGACCCGGTAGGTAGATAACTTGAAGGTATGCGTAAAGCACGAAACAGCTTATTAGTAAAATATCTAAGATCATCAATTTCTCCTAGATTTGTTCCACCTGGTAATACGTCTACTCTAGAGCCTCGACCTTCGGCAGTTTGCGGAAAGAAATAATCTTCGTTAATGCTTAACGGGTTATAGCTACTGTCAATTAAGTTAGTTCCGCCTCCAGTTAAACTAGGCAAGCGTCTTTGATTTATTTCGTTTTTAACTCGCTCTACAAATCCCATAGCCAAGTGAGTTGGCATGTTTCCGACATCGATATAGAATACTCTACGTTCTGGAGCACGTTGTATGCGATAGATAATGATAGCATCTTCGAGCAATTCTTTCTGCTTGTAGACTTTAAAAATACTTTCTAATAAGCTGTTACCAAACGGAAAGTTATTATCCAGCCCTTCTGATAAACTAATGTGAATAACGTGTTTAGCGTCAACAGCAAATTGATTTTGATTTACCATAAAGCGGTTACCACTGCCTCCGCCTCCGCCATAGCTACCGGTCATTCCCCGTGAACCACCTGCCCCGCCACCGCTTTGAGTGTAAGAGCCAGTACCGCCCATTGAGTTTTGATTAGTTGGGTTAATTGTAGTTGCTGTTAACGATTGTAAGTTAATGTTTAGATCACGGATAACATACTGCTCAGGTTTTTTGCCTTCGCTTTCATTAACAACAATACGGTCAACTTTAGCAGGATCTATATATACCCATGCTTGTGTTTCTGGATCGCGAATAAAAAAGCTATCGCCGTATTTGAATACGTTACGTACAACTTTAAAAATACGTTTATGAAATATGTTTAATTTAGTCCACTGTTGTAGATACTTTTTAAGGATCTTAATTTCTGTCGGAGTCGCTTGATCTTTAAAATTTAATTCAAAAGGTGTGCCGTTTTCATCATTAGTCTGACTGCAAAATTCTGCTAAGATATCTAAGGCCGCATTAACTTCACTATCGCTATCCATAGTGTCATACTGACTGTATCGCTCTAAACGATTTGGATGCCCTGAATATACATCTGGTAGATATGAAGAATAATTTGTACGTGAAGGATTGGCGCCATTGCTTCCGCTAATAGGGCTCATTTGTCCTGTAGTACTAACTGGTGTGAAATATTTTTTCCAACTCATTTTATGCGACCCTTGCGAATCTATTAGACCATCCAGGCTGATTTTCTGCAATCTTACGTTGCATCTCTATGGATTGTAATAATAGTTGATTTGTCATAGCCTGTTGCTTATTTAATGCTGTAAACGCATTTGCCATGTTATTCTGGGCTTGTGCATTGCCTGTATTCATTGCGCCTTTTACTAGATTAATCATCTGTGGCTCAGTGAGCACTCCTTCTGGGCCATCTACAATTAACGGTGTATCTCTAAAATTTTCAATTAATTTACCGGTTGCGCCTAATGAGCCACCGTGTCTTTGTTGACTCAGTCCTGCGGCTCTGACTTGATTTTGTCTCCAGTTTGGATCTGTATCTCCTGTTTGCCAATTGCCTTGTTTATTTTTATTAACACTAACATCGTCGGCAAGTTTTCTAGTACTCTTGTCTAACTCTGCTTTTCTATTAGCACTTTGACTCATGAAATATTGATAATCGTCTTCGGTAATATTTCTTATCAACTCCAGGTTTTTTGAATTAGAAGCTAATGCTTCTTGATTATCTTTTCGTATAGCAAGTTCCTCAGTAGTGAGTGTGCGTGTTTTTTCTATGTCTTCTAATACTTTTAAATTCTCTTGTTGTTTTCGAGATTTGGTAAGAAATTCTTCACGATTGCCATATACTGCCATTGCGTATGCTTCTTTTTCTATATCAGCTTTTTTCTTTTGAAGAGCACGACTGTCTTCGGCTAGCTTTTCCTCTTCTTTAAGAAGTGCCCGACGTTTTTCTGCTTCTGCTTTTCCATACATCCACTCAGGTAACAAATTTTCTTTTAAGTATGTCATTAAGTATTTGAATAACATTTCTATTTTGTCCCCAATTCGAGCGCGACCTTCTTCTGTTGTTAAATCTTCAAGAAACTCTCCTATCGATTCCATTAGTTTTGCTACGTCTTTACCTAATTTTTCAAAATCAACATCTTTTATAAAATTTGTAAATTTAGTAACAAGTGTATTAGCGTGTTTTGCCAGCAAATCCATAATTGGAAGCAATGCTTCAGCGATTCTGTTACCTAGCTCTTTCATTTTACGTTGAGTCTCTACTGCCGTGTCTGATGCTTTTTTATCTGCTTCTGTTTTTTCTATAACTTGTTTAATTTCTTTTTCAATTTGTTCTTGATTAACTTTTCCGTTGGCAGTATACTTGTTTACAATTTTTTGTATTTCCATTAGCCCTTTTGCGGCTTCTGTACCGCCTTGTCCTGCGGCCGCAACAATATTACCATAGCCTTTCATGTCTTTAACAACTCCTGCGATTCCTGCGGCTGTGAGTTTGTCCATCGTAGCTCTTGCTACAGTTACACTAGTTCCATCTGTTACAGACTTAGATAGTCCTTCAATTGCTTGTTGTCCTTTTCCCATCATACTAAAGAAAGTTTTGCCTTCTTCACTAAACGGTGCGGCAAATCCCATAATGCTGGCTTTAAGAGAATCCATAGCACCTTTACCACCTATAGCATTTGCTCTCATTAGTGCCATGTTGGCTTTTTCTCGACCCGCCTCATCAAGAGTTGCTAAGTGAGCTTGCCAACTAGCTTCTCCGGCTTCTGCTTGCATTTTCTGTTCAAGTGCTTCTCTACTTTCTCCTGTAAGCCTGCTCATAAAATCTAATTCTTTACCATAGTTGGCCGCGGCTTTGGCTAGGCGTGCTTGTTCATCTGCTGAATTTTTACCTGCTCTCATTCCGTCATTACTAACACGCAGATAGTTACCTAGCATGTCGTTAATTTCTGTAAATGAATAACCTAACTTTGATAGTTCCGGTCCAAAATTCTTTTGTAAATTTTGATTAATTCCCAATAATGCTTTTGATCCGGATGTTGCACTACCACCTAACTGTAACAGCACATCTCCGTTCTTTTTATACATAGTTGCAAGCTCATCAAGCGTTAGATACAAACTTGAAGCTTGGGTTCTTAACCCTGATAGACTCCCGTTAAGTCCTACGCCTGTTCCGCTAATTTGTTGATAGATATCTAGATTCTTTTCTTGATACTTCATTACTTTTTCAAATACCGAAGCAAGCATTCCAAGCCCTAATGGTAAATCTGATAATGCTTTAAACAGTCCGCTAGCACGGGCTTCACCATCCGCCAACTCTTCACCAAAGTTAACTAGGTTACCCATAGTCTGAACAGCGGCACCGCCCATATCCCATAGGAATCCGCCAAGTGAACTTGCTTTTTTTGCCATTCCGCCTAAAGCGTCTCCAGCAATTCCATTGTCTTTTGCCGCATCCTCTATAGACTTTGATGCTTTTTCAAATGCATCAGTGTTAACATCGGCTTTTTTAGCCATAGCTTTAAGTATAGCCGAGTCTTGTTTAGCAATGGCTAGCATCGCGGCTAGAGTAGATTCGGTAGCCGCGTTGATTAACTCAACATTTTCATTGCCGATTGTACCTTTAACTGTTTGAGCCATTGATTAAAATTCCCTGATTATATTGGTAGATAAATATCATACTAGATTACCTATCTATTTATCGGAGTTTAAAAATGGCAGAAAATACACCAAAAATCAATCCGCTGATGAGCATCATGCGTCAGCCCAAAGTCTATATAACGCTTCCTAGCAGGGGAAGATATTACCCAGAGGGCAGTCTTGATCCCACAGTTAATGGAGAATATCCTGTATATTCAATGACTGCCAAGGACGAGATAATATTAAAAACTCCCGATGCACTAATGAACGGTCAGGGGTTAGCCGATGTTATTCAAAGTTGTATGCCTAACATTAAGGATGCGTGGACGGTGCCTGCTATAGATCTAGATGTAATCCTTGTAGCAATTAGATTAGCTACGTATGGTAATACTATGACGTTAACTATCAATCACGAAACGATGGACGATTCTATGGATTACGAAATCAGCCTCCAGGAAATACTAGAACAACTACAATCAAATACTACTTGGGAAGAACGGTTAGAAATACGGCCCGACCTTGTAGTATTTTTAAAACCTATTGATTATAAAACACAGACCTACACTCAAATTAGTGAGTTTGAAACCCAACGATTAATGAGTGTTATTAGGGATGATACACTTGACGAAGATACTAAATTAGCACAGTTCAAGACGTCATTTGAAAAAATGACTTCAAGAGCAATGGATATCATTGTTAAAGCAGTTCATCGAATTGAAAGTGCTAGCGGAACTGTTACTGATCCTGAATTCCTAGAAGAATTTATGAAACAATGCGACAGAGAAGTGTTTGATAAAATCAAAAAACGAATTGCAGAGTTAAATGAAAAAAATCAGCTCAAACCATTGAGAATCGCTAGCACAGAAGAAATGCTTGCAAAAGGTGCTCCCGAATTTATTCAAGTTCCATTTAGTTTTGATGCCGCAAATTTTTTCGGATAAGGCTTCTATCACTTAGCTATGAGGAAATCTTAAAGCTAGTCAATGAAATGGATCAAGAGGTAGAAGCCTTAAAAGAAGAGATCTACAGATGCAGTTGGTTTATGAGAGGTGGAGTTTCTGCAGAAACTCTCTGTTCGGTTGATATTAAGGATATTGATATTATCCAAAAACTAATCAAACAGAACTTAGAAACTACTAAAGAAAGCGGACTAGCTTTCTTTTAATAGTCCGCTGAGTAATTTACTCGCCCATATTCTTAATGGGCAGTCCTTTAATGTTTGGTTCTGGAGCAGTTACATCTTGTTGTCCAGCGGCCTTGTTAAAGGCTATCGTGTTGTCGGCAGGTACTTCTTCATCTGCTTGTGCTGGAGGAAGCCCAGCATTTTTTCTAATAGAATCTAATTGTTGCTCTGCCGAATCGAGTGATTGTTTTGCATAATCGATCACATCTTGACGACGATCTGATCTGACTACATTTACAGTCTGCATTGCGTTGTCAATTGCCTGGCGCCCTTGGGGAACTCCGACCTTTTGTTTGTTAGAAGCAGTAGCATTTGTAGTGTTTACGTTGTTTTGCGGATCTGTCTCGTTGCTTGTTGGAGCGGCCGCATTTCTAACTGCGGCTGGAGTATCTGCAGTCGGTTCAGCTTGTCCTACTTCCGGGCTCGTCGGTTGTGCAACATCAGTCGGATCAGCTTGAGATGCTTGAGGTGCTTGTTGCACTTGAGCGCCAGCATGTTGCTGTGTTGCGGCCTTGATAGCTTTGGCAACTATATTCATTTTTAAGGTATCGCTCGGAGCTTCAACCAACATGTTTAAAATATTACGGATACTTTCTTGGGCTGTTGGAGCAACTGCGGCTGGACTGGTTCCGGTTACACCAGGATTTCTGGCATTAGACCACACAGAAGGTTTTTGTTCTGGGGCAGGTTCCTCCATCGGTCCGCCAGCCTCCTGCGGAGTTGGATGTGTAATATCATCGTCTGCTGGCTCGTCGACTTGAGTAGATTGAGCGATTACCTGTTTAGCATTATCTAACGGATAACCTTTCTTTTGCAAGTAAGCAAGTAGACTTGCTTCTGTAGGTTGCTCACCTGTTTGCCCCAATAGCTTTTGATAACCAGCCATTACTTGATTAGCTAACGCACCTACATTTAGACGTCCTTGTGCTTGTGCGCTAAAGTTAGGTGTAATACCTGTTGTCTTATTGATTAAGTTACCAGTACCTGCCGCTACTTTGTTTCCTAATTTACTTAGAAAACCCATAGGCTGAGCTTCGTTAACATTACCAGATTCGTTTACAAGTTCATTAATTTGCATTTTATAGTCTCCAACAAGGATATTTATGTTATTAAATGAGCTAACGCTCATTTGCTTCTGCGCTTCGCTTGAAGCATTTTTAGTTATCTAATACTACGAAGTAGTTTAACTATTATCTAGATATAATGGTCACACTTTACCCAGGTAACCGGGTAAAGAAAACTTGGCATTATCTGAGTACGCAAGTCACTTAGCGTTGTAGCATTACTGAGGCGGTCATCCTGTACCCCTAGCTACGTCTTATTATGACGGTATGCTATTGTATATACGCTAACACATACAATAACACCGGGGTTTTTCTCCCCTCTTTTAGCTCTTATTCACTCTATTCAAATATCAAAACCGCGGCAGATTGCGATCGTCGTCCTGTTAAGGATGGTTGATAAGTGCTCTGTACAGCGCAGAGGCTTCCGTCCCCGTTATTATCCGGTTGTCGCTAGGCACCCGATTTAAGCCGGTGCGAGCATATCCTGTAAGACTGAGCCTAGATTTTGTTGATTATGTGAGAGCCATGGACACGGACTGAGATTTGTCCGTTATAGTAATCTGCTGATTCTAATACTTTGCGGTTGAATTGTTCAAGGGCCTCGATGTAAGAGCATACTGCTTTGCTTTTGCAATAATGCAGGATCTCTCGCGTGAATTGTTCTTTGCCTAATTTTAAAACGTCTGTGTTTAATTCTAAGTTAGATCCGTAATATTCTTGCCAGTCGCTGTCAATTTTACTACGTATTTTCTTTTTCTTCTTGTTGCCGTTCTTTAACTTTACAGTCTTGTAGGTCGTTTTACTAAACTTTGCTAATTTTTTGCCAATATACATGCGCCCCGTGACGGTGTTAGTGATAAGATAAACAAATCCAACACAGTCCTCGGGTAGTTGTTCAATGACAGTACCTTGATAAGTCCAAGACATTAAGCAGTCTTGGCTTCCTTGCGGGCATTCTTGGTTGCTGTGATTTCGTTACGGCGAGCTTTGATTAGCTTGCCTAGCTCTGCTAGAGCTTTGCGTGATCGTGTACCGGCCGCATTGTTGCCGCTTTCAAATTTTGTATCTTCTGCTTCCCATGCTGTAACAGCATCTTTAATTGCTTGAATTGTTGCGCTCATTTAGAGACTCCTTTTTGTTTCTTTATTTCTTGCTTACGCTGTGTCTCTGCTACTTGTAGTTTCTTAGCCACTTCACGCATCTCGGTCATCAGCTGTCGCATCGTACTTAATGTTTTTCGTAAAGCAATCGTTTTTTCTTGAGACCTTCGAAGAGTCCATGCGGTTTTGATATTGTGATATTGCACAAAAGAATCCATAAACCGTTGATGTAGCTCTTCGTACTTGTTTATCATTGCGCCTCTACGTAGTCGACATCGTTTGAGTAACTGGTAAATCCGTTTTCTTTAATTACGTGCAACACGTTATTCACCCTGCCTACTAACTCATCCTTATGACTGATCAAAAAGATATTCTTGTTACGCTCTCGCGCCATTTTCTTTAAAATAGCAAGACCTGCTTCTACACCTGCCGCATCCATTCCAGCATCGATTAACTCGTCTATGAATAGTAAGTTAACATGTTGATACAAGTTTTCCCACACGTCTCGGAATGCCCAGCTCAATCCTAGAATTAATCTATTTCGTTCGCCTCTGCTCAAATTGTCAAAGTCTAGTTCTTGCCCTAACTGAGTAATTTGAACAGTGAGATCGTTTTGGAAAACTACAGCATGTGGTAGACCAATTTTATCAATGTAATAGCTCAAGCGTTTATTTAGGTATGTTAGGTTTTGATCAATAATCTTTTTACGGATAAAACTATCTTTGTTAGTTAACAGCTTATACAAGAACTCTTGATGTTCTTTAATTCGAGTAAGTTCGTTGATTGTGTCCCAAGTAACTTCTTGAAGGGCTGTTTTCTTTAACTCTTCAATTTGTTCTTCATACGGATTAAACTCTGTAGCCTTAAGCTCTAGATTTTGTTCGAGACTATCTAAATTATTTTTATGCCCTAGTGCTTCTGCTTCTGTGTCGTAAAAGGTTGCTGGCGGTTTAGGCAAGTTGCCTATCTCTTTTAATCCTGTTTGAACTAGATCTAAATCAGCTTTAACCTTATTATAGTACAGGTTGGCTTCTACCAGGTACTTATTTGCCTCAGCAGTCATTTCTTCGTGCTTATGATCGTGCAACTCTTGAGCACATGCATGGCATGTCTTGTTTGCTAGACTTTCGAGTTCTTTTGTATATTTTACTAGACTTTTTTCTGCTTGGCTTGTAGCGGCTTCTAAAGTAGCACGTTGTTTAGTTAGCTCTCTTATTTTACTATTACTTTCGTTCCATGCTTTAAGTTGTGCATGGGCGGCCAGCTCTGTATCGATTTCAACACCAGCTAGCTTCATAATAGCTTTGCCTAGGTTCTCGACATCTAATTGTTGTTTATTATTCCACGCTGAACTTTTAATTCCTAGGCTATTGATGCTCTTTTGAACGTTTTCGTTAGCTGTTTTTACACCTTCAATTCGGAAATTTTCTGCTGTAATAGCATCTTTTGTTTCCTTCATTTGAATTTTAAGGTTCTCTGCCTTCTCTGAAAGCAGAGTTATGCCTAATAGTTGCTCAATGATCTCACGTTGATCCGCCGCTTTAAGACTCAAAAAAGGTTCAGTATATGTGTTTAATGCAACCAAATGCTTAAACATCATATGGCTCATACCTAGCAATTGATCAATGAATTTTTGTGTTTCGCGGCTATCGCCCTGGCTATCATCTTCGGCAGTTTCGTCGGTTTTTTGCTCTTGATTATTAATGTACAGTTTAAGGATATTAGGTTTACGACCCCGCTCGATGCGATATCCTACACCGTCTTTCTCAAACTCAACTGTAACCAACATACCTTTGCCGTTGGTCTTGTTAATTAAGTTTTCTTTTCGAATATTTGTAAGGGCTTGCCCGTATAAAGAATAGCTTAATGCGTTAACGATTGTAGTTTTTCCTGTGCCGTTACGGCTTCCGTTATCGTCCCCGCCCAGATCTAGGTTCTCTCCTAGTACCAGCGTAAGATGTTCTTTACTAAAATCTACTGCTTGTGTTTGATTGCCAACACTTAAAAAGTTTTTTACAGTAATGTCTTTAATGTTAAATGTCATAATCCGTGATAGATATCCAGTAATAGTTTTTGATCAAATGCGTCTGATTCGATATTAACCAGTTGCTCTGTAACGATTTGATCTACTGATTCAAATTTAGCATCGGGGTTGTCGTCTACGACCCCTTCGATATTATTTTTTTCTTGTATTAGGCTCATTTCTCGAATATCATATTCGCCGATAAATGTTTCTTTTAAAAAATTAGCCTCTTCGTAACTAATATCAATATCCAAATGCACCTTTAAGTACATTTTAGATTTCATAACATCATCTTTTTCGTCAATTAACTTGCTTAGTTTAATTGTACGAAACTTAGGACAGTTATCCCAATCAATATATTGAGGTTCGCCACTCCATTCTAAAGTCATCATACCGCGTTTGTCATCCCAAGTATCTGCAAAGTTATGGGGGAATGCATTACCTATGTAATGTACTTTGTCTCTTGATTGGCGTTTATGAAAGTGTCCGCTAAACACATAATCCTGGTGTTGGAAATGTGATGTTTGCAGTTCTCCGTGATCGGGCATTTGTACCATTGCGTTCATATAGAACAGCGGTAATTCAAAGTGACCGAACATGTACTTGCTCTTGGTTTGACTGATGGTCTTCCATTCATCGCCTACTAACCAAGGAACTAGGGTAACATCATCAAGAGTTGTAACACGATCTACAACCGTGACTCCTGGAATGTGCCGACCAAAGGCACTAGAATGAATGTCACGCTTGTCCTTGTAGAATAAATCGTGATTTCCTGGGAACCAAAAGAACTGTTCAAATGCCGCACCTAGCTTTTCCAAGCACCTAATACTGGTATCTAGCGTAATCAAGTTAATTGAGTTACGGTTGTGATGCCAATCACCGAGGAAGATTGCTGATTCACACTCTTCTTTCTTGGCAGTTTCAATAAACCAATCTACAAATTCCTCACAGTCCTTGTTATGCACAAGGCTGTTAGACTTTAAACCAAAATGTATATCGGTAAAACACGCTACTTTCTTGAATAGACTCATTCAGTTCTCCTGTCGTTTATTATAGCAGAAACAAATTGATAAATCAAATCTTTTGTTCACCAGTTTCTTCTAAATCTTCTGCTTCTTCGACAGGTTCGTCTTCGCTCTTAGGCATGCGCATATTTTTGTATAGCTCTGCTTGGCGGGCAATTTCTTCCGCAAATTCTTGACTGTTTTGTCTAGTCATACTTGGAGTTAATCCGTTTTGCTCTAGCATGTCATCTCGAATGTTCTGATTTTTCTTTTCGATGTTCAGTATACGAGTAAAGCTATTTGTAACGGCCGCGGTATAATAGGCAAATGGATTTTCTGATTTTGATTCGTCAAACTGTAGTCCAATCTGACTTAATTGTAGAATAGCCTGTCCCTTCATTTCGTCGATGTAAGTATATCCACGCCAGTTAGATCTTTGTGCATACCGTTCACTTAGTTTGATATACATCTTGCCTAAGTTTTCAGTAATGCGACCGTGGTCTTTGCTAAACTTGCCAGTTTTAATTCCGCCTTTCCAATGACTCTTGCCCACACACTCTAATTCATCTTCGTCATTAAATCTCCAATGTTGGAATGGAGGGAAGTTTACCTTTTCATGACTGTCTGCGGTAGTCTTGGTAGTTTTCTTTCGACCCGGAGCAAGCGGAATGTGCTCAAATGTCATAATACGAATAACTATATCCTGTTTTGCAATAGTTTTATAGTCCGGTGTTACATCTGCTAGTTTTATTTTCTTATCGCCAGCGATTTTTGCCGCATTGAAAGTTTCAATACCGATCCTTTTTGCACGATTTCGTTTTGCTTCAGCAATAGTTCTAATATTGATCTTGCCTAAACTAGTTAAGATTAGATCGTATTGACTGTGTTCTTGCTTGGCAAAGCTACTAAACGAAATTTTACTTTTATGGATTTCCGCTAGTAAATCGCGGTTATTTAGGTATTTGACTTTTCTTGTTGTTATTATTGTTGGTATTGTCATTGTTATAGAATCTCCCATTAATATTATAACATAAAGTACAAAGAAGTCAAGAGATATTAAGTGTGTAGTTTATTTACCAGGGTAAATAAGGTATATAGGAAAAAACTAACATGCCCGAACTTACTGCCGAGATGATTGTAGCTCAACAAAACGCATCGTTTAACTACGGTACTAACGAGGGGTCTGAGCAAACTAGAATGCTTGCAGAGCAAGATGCGGGATTTGATGACGCATCAAGTAGCAAGGATCGCAAGCCGCCTAATCCGGATGGTAAATCAAAATCTGCACCTGCTGAAATTTCTTGGGGTGGAAAGATTCAAAGAGATCTTCGCGTTCGCCTTGAGGTTCCTAAGTCTTATCTCGGCGGGCTAGGAGCTGGCCCAGCAGGCGGTCCTAACGGCCGCCCGTTGGCCGCAACAAACGGCATTGTTTTTCCTTATACGCCCACAGTTACTATGAACAATCAAGCAACATACAATTCAGTTGCTCCTACCCATAGTAATTATACATCAAACGCTTATAAAAATTCATCTGTTGGACCGATATCAGTGTCCGGAAAATTTACAGCACAAAATGAATATGAAGGGGCAATTATTTTAGGAGTTCAACATCTATTACGCAGTCTAACAAAAATGCGTTGGGGTAGTGATCCAGATGCAGGAGCACCTCCACCTGTTTGTAGATTTTTTGCCTTTGGCAATAGTATGATAGATAATGTTCCAGTTGTAGTCACTGGATGGAAAATGGAATACCCTGACACTGTTGACTATATTCAGGTAGGCGCCGGAATTAAAGACTACGGAAATAGTTTTGTTCCATCTGTTTGTACAATTAGTCTCGATCTAGCAGTACAATATAGTAGAACTGAACAATTGAATTTTAATGTAACAGATTTCCTTGCAGGAAAACTAGCAGGCAAAGGATACTTATAATGGCAGAATATTCAAGAAGAAGCCCATACTTCCAAACAGATCAAAGTAAGGGGTATTTAGATGTTGCGGAGTTTGTAGACATACCGACATTGCAAGATGATGTGTTGTGGGCAGTAACAGCACAATATAAAAATCGTCCCGATTTACTTGCATATGATCTTTATAAAGACAGCAACCTATGGTGGGTATTTTCTGTTAGAAATAAAGATGTATTACGAGATCCTATCTATGACATGATTCCCGGACAACAAATTTATATTCCACAAATTGCAACAATTAAAAAAGTATTAGGATTATAACATGTCTATAATAATCGGTTCGTTGCAAACAAAAGAATATAAAAATAACTTCATAACAGATAAGTTTTCTTATTCTAATAAACAAGCAGTGGATTATAATATTCTGCATGATTATAGAAGTTACAACTATGTAATAACGTTATTTGCAATTCCGGCACAAAAATATAACGATCCTAATTATTTTAAGACATTAAACGGCGATCCTGACTATGTGATTTTAAAATCTAGCGGCAAGGGTAAGAGAGAAATACAAGCTGATGCTAGTACAGATGTACTTGTAGCGGCCCAAAATGAAGAAACTGGTGATCCTTATACTAAGTTAACTGCTAATCCAGATCTTAGTGCTCTACTTGATGATTTTAATAAAAACGGTTATGGACGATTTGATTTCTTTATTGATAATTTAGAGATTGATCTAACATGGAATATTACTACCGGCGCTCAACCGGGTCAGATAAAATTTGAAGTTGTTGAGCCCTACAGTATAAATGGTTTTATTGAAGCATTAAGGATTAATGCACTAGCCGCAGGATATGAGAATCATAATCAAGCAATTTATGTTCTTAAAATAGAATTTGTTGGGTACAAGTACGATAAAAATGGAAATCTAACCGAGCCAGAAAAAATACCTAAGTCTACTAGATACATTCCAATCAACATTAATCAAATGTCTCTAGAAACCAGTGAGCGGGGAACAGTTTATCGTGTCGCGGCCGCCCCACGGAACAATATGGGTTACGGAGAAGACGGTAAGCTAGCAACAACTGTTAAGATGAGCGGTGTTACAGTGGGAGATGTTTTTACCTCTCTTGCAAAGCAACTAACAGATACTCGTAAAAGCGACACCGGACAGAAAGAACCAAAGCACTTTAATGAATTTAAAGTTGTGTTCCAAGACGAGAACGGGAAAGAAATAGCTAATCCAAACGATAGTAAAATTGGCGGCTCAAAAATTAATGAGGAACTTAGGTCTGATCAGGTATACACTTTTCCGGAAATTAGTGATAATAATCCTAAGTCCTCGTACCAATCACCCGACCCTCCAAAAAATACAAAGTACGACTCTACGAAAGAAACAATTTCTTTCGGAAGCCAGCACAGCATACTAGATGTAATGACTGCGGTTATTAGGGATAGTCAGTACAGCGTCGAGTTATTAGGTAAACTAGATACAATAATTAAAGAAAAAAATGGGTTAGTAGATTGGTTTAGGGTATATTTAAAAACAGAAATGAAACCGGAGATTAATCCGACTACACAAAATCACAATTACATCTACACCTACACTATTAGACCTTTTAAGTTTCATTACAGTAGATTGCCGGGAATGGGTTCAGGATTATTTGACGGTGACGAGTTAAGAGGTCAAATTAGACGTTCATACAATTATTTGTATTCGGGAAAAAATGTAGACATTCTTAATTTTAATTTAAAAGTTAATGGATTGTTCTTTCAACAGCGTCCATTTAATATGGGCAACAAAGACACCTCTGGTACAAAACAGGCCCAGGGCGCATCGGAGCAACAAAAATTAGAAGAAAAAGAAACTCCAGCAGATGCTAAAAATGAAGATCAAAAACAAATTCCTATTAGAGTTGCTACAGATGCCGCCTCGCTAGATAGACACGGACTAAACGGCAAAGCCCCGCAAGCATCTCCATATATGAAGCTGGCTCAAATAATGCACGAGCACCTTTGCGATAGTGTAGACTTCAACACTATAGATTTACAAATTGTTGGAGATCCGTATTATCTTGTCTCTTCAAATATGGGGAATCAAGAAGAGGATGTAGATCCAGCTACTCCCGCAATCAACTCAGACGGTTCAGCTTCATGGTTAGGAGGTACAGTTTTTATTGATTTATTTTTTAGAACAATAAAAGATATTAAACCTGACGGAATGGGTGATTTTGGAAATCTATTACCATTTAGCGGTATATATCAAGTTAACAGAGTTGTATGTAATTTTCGAGAAGGTCGATTTGAACAAAGATTGAACTGCCTTAGATTGGCCGGACAAGTAGTTAACGAAAAACGTCAGAATGTATATGCGGTGCCTTTAGAATCTACAGTTCCGGGAGAGGCAAAAACTATTGACAGCGCGATATCGAGTGTTGCAAGAAGCGGTATAAAACCAAACAATGCTCAACTAATGAACATTATAAGTCGGGGATTACCTACTGCGGGACTTCCTGGTTTACTGGCAAATTTCACCAATTCAGTTGGCGGAGCAATTGGCGGAGTAGGCACAGCCCTTCAAACAACACTTCAACGAGTTGATGACACAGCCAAGGGGCTTCTTGCGCCTGTTAATTCTTTACTTCAACAAGCGCAAGCAGGATTAAACTTTGCGGCACAAGTTGGAGGATTGGTAGCAATAGGTAATGCACTAGTCAACGGATACGACTCACCGAACCCCACTCCGGGCATTGGACAAGCAGTTGGCGGATATAATCCCTATACCACTGGTATTAGATTAGATACTAACGGCCTAAACAATATCTTAACAGGCGATAGTCAATCTAACCAAGCAATAATTAATGCTCAAAATAATATTATTTCAAGTGTAGTTCAAGATCCTACTAACATAGATCTATTAAACACCTTTAATTATTTTAATAATTTTGATCAACGATTGTCTGCAAATGACACTCAAATCAACGCCATTGGTAATTCGATAGATCAAGTAATGTTGGCAACACCGAACGATCCTAGGGCCCTTGCGGCTAAGCTAGGAATTGACCCTGCACAATTAAGCGGACTAAGCAGTGATCAGCAAAGCAGTATATTTGACAGAATGTTAGAAATACTTAAAAATGTTCCTGAAAATACAGACATTGCTGGACTTAAATCTTTAGGAATTAGTTTAGCAAATATCAGTGGAGCATCGATTGCAAATCTTCCTGCATTGCAACCATTAACTACGTCACCGATTGCTAATATTCCTGCAATAGATTTACAAAAAATTATTGCCACCGGCGGCAAGCCGTCAAATTTACCCGGAGCATTAGATATTCCGGCAGTTGCAGAGTTATCTAAATTTATAGATTCGGCTAGAGGAGTACCCAGTAATGGCATACTTGGCGGAGCAGGTCAGCTAAATTCACAGTCAATTACTGACAAGTATGCAACGGTGCAACAAATGAATATTTCTTCAAATAAAGGATCAGTTGAATCACAATCAGCAGGTATCGGCAATACAGTACAAGGATATTTTGGAAATAATGTAGACCCGCAGACTGCGTATGCGCAGTACGGATCTCAACAAACGTTAAGCCCAATTGACAAATTAATGCAAACTAAAACTTAAACATGGCAGGCATAGACTCTTCAGAATCGCCAAGATACGGCCACCCTGGTCCGTACCTTGCAGTTGTTACACATAATCAGGACCCTACATTTATGGGAAGCCTGGAAGTAATGTTGCTTGAAGGAACAACACCAGATCCGGAAAACAAAGTCCAAGGCGAAACTATTACAGTTAAGTATCTCCCAAGTTTCTTTGGTTATACAAATCAACAGTGGGAAGGCAACGATTCGTCAAAGTTTGATGATGTTCAAAAAAGCTATGGCATGTGGTTCATTCCACCGGACTTGGGAACGGTCGTTTTTGTTATGTTTGTTGGCGGCGATAAAAATTCAGGTTACTGGCTAGGAGTTGTGCCCGACAAATTTCAAAACCATATGGTGCCCGGCATTGCGGCTTCGAAGTTTGTTGCAATGACACCGGAACAAGAAAGAAAATATGGAACAAAAAATCTTCCAGTGGCCGAATTCTCAAAGAGAAATAGAGATTTAAGTAATCCCAAACGTGACGAATATACGAAACCAATACATCCGTTTGCTGATCGATTGCTAGCACAAGGATTATTAGCAGACGATATTCGAGGAATATCTTCAAGTAGTGCTCGAAGAGAACACCCGAGTAGTGTTTATGGAATTTCAACTCCAGGTCCAGTTGATGCTTCTATTAATGCTCCTAAAAAAGAGCTTGGATACAATAGTGGTAAACTAGTAGCATTCGTCAGCCGGCTTGGTGGTCATCAAATAGTTATGGATGACGGAAAACTTTTGAAAGATCCTAAGACTGGTAAAGGTAATATTATCGACGAGTTGTTTAGAATTCGTACTAGGACCGGACATCAAATCCTTTTACACAATAGTAGTGATTTAATCTACATTGCTAATGCGGCAGGCACCGCTTGGATTGAACTAACAGCACAAGGCAAGATAGATATCTATGCGGCTGATTCGGTGAGTATCCATGCAGAAGGAGATTTTAATCTACGTGCCGACCGAGACTTTAATATCGAAGCACTTCGAGATGTTAATATTAATGCTGGCGGTAATATAAAACAACAGACAAAAGGCAATTGGTCTGTTGACGGCGCCAGAGAGTGTTTAATGTCATTTGACGGAACATATAATTTACATTCTAGGTCAGCAGTTATCGGCATTGATGATACATTGGGAATTAATGCAGGGACTTCTATTACTATGAATTCTAGTGTTTCTACTAGCCTACTTTCATCTTTTATAACTGTGCAATCTAAAAATGAAATGTCCATTAAAGCAACTCAGTTAAAACTGGAAGGAACTACCCAAGCTAGTGTCCGTGCCGCTGATATTAAGTTCAGCGCCACTAAATCGCTCGGAGTTCGAGGTGATGTTGATCTCAGATTAACATCTCCTAGTCTTAATATTAATGGAGCTATAGCACAACCAGCACCAGTAGCATCATCAGCCGCAACAACTGTTCGGGCTCCCACCGAGCCAACGGCACTACCAATATACAGTTTACCAAATAGAGATGTTGACCCGGGCGGCTGGAGCGATGGAAAATTTTATAAAGCAGAAGATATTATTAGTATTATGAAGCGTGTCCCAACACACGAACCTTGGGACCAGCACGAAAACATCAATCCTACACAATTTACTGCTAAAGCAACTGACCTCGACCTTGACAACAGAGGAACAGGTGTCCCTGGAAAAACAGTTACAGTTGAGTATAAAGCATCAACTAACGTTGCCGGAACCCCGCCGACTCCTACCGGAAATAAAGAAGAAGATAACGTTACTGCATTCTTGTGGATGCTACGGTGCTGTGAAGGAACATCTGGCCCTGACGGCTATAGAACAAGATTCGGGCCAAGAGGAGATAATTTATTTGATATTGACGATCCTAAATTACGAACATACCAGTTTAAAGATCATCCTAGAAAAGGATTCACATACCCTACAAAAGCAGGAACTATTACATCTACTGCGGCCGGCGCATATCAATTTTTAAGCAAGACTTGGGACGAATGCCAGAAAGCATTATCGCTCCCAGACTTTAGTCCTAGAAGCCAAGACTTAGGTTGTATCTTTTTGTTAAAAAGAGCAGGTGCGTTAACTGCAATTAACAAGGGAGATTTTACTACCGCAATTAGTAAAACAAAACGTATTTGGGCTAGCTTACCGGGAGATGTTTACGGTCAAGGTGGAAAGAATTTTGCGCAGGCTACTGCGTTTTATAAGCAGGCCGGAGGAACCGTAACTGCGTAACGGTTAAATATAGATTATGCCATACAAAAATCAAATAATTCAACCTGCAAACTATTCTGAACAGCATAGACTACAAACTAGTCAATTCTATAAAGGATTTAGTACATTAGATCCTCAACAGCGTAATAGCAAGCTCTACGATTTTGACGTAATTAAACAAGATCTAATGAATCATTTTAGCACTAGAAAAGGTGAAAGAGTAATGAATCCGGAGTTTGGAAGCATTATTTGGAATTTATTGTTTGAGCCATTTACGCAAGACATTCGAAACGCAATAGACACAGATATTAAACAAATTTTAGGTGCTGATCCAAGGATCACTAGCCCCAAAATTAACGTAGCAGAGGCTGAGTACGGCCTATTGTTAGAAGTTACAATGACGTTTACTGGAACTGATCAATCACAAACATTACGTTTAGCATTTGATAAGAACGCCGGTTTGTCTGTACAATAATATACCGAGATAATTTTTTCAATAAATATGTTATCCGGATGGCTTAACATATATGATACCTTCAACAAATAACAAACTATTAGTTGCCGAAGATTGGACTAGAATTTACCAATCATTCAAAAACGCAGACTTCAAATCTTACGATTTTGACACGCTACGCCGTGTAATGATTCAATACCTTCGAGATAACTATCCCGAAGAATTTAATGATTATATTGATAGCTCAGAATTTATTGCATTAGTTGATCTTATTGCGTACCTAGGGCAAAATCTAAGTTTCCGTATTGATTTAAATGCCCGTGAAAACTTTTTAGAAACAGCTCAGCGCAAAGATAGCGTTTTACGTTTAGCACAACTTATTAGCTACTCTCCTAAAAGAAATACTCCAGCAACGGGCTTCTTAAAAATAACAGCATTATCAACTACAGATAATGTATTCGATAGCAACAATACAAACTTAGCCAATCAAATTATTGTCTGGAATGACGTATCGAGCACAAATTGGTACCAACAATTCATAACGGTTATTAATTCTGCCATGCCGGGCCTTATGGCATACGGTCAACCCAATGACAAAGCAACAATTAACGGTGTATCGACCGAACAGTATAAAATAAATTCTAAAAATACTGATGTTCCTGTTTATTCATTTACAAAATCTATTAACGGAGTTACAATGGGTTTTGAAATTGTTAGTTCAGGATTCAAAGACTCTACAACAGTTTACGAAGAATCACCTGTCCCCGGAAGAAATTTTGGTCTAATCTTTAAGAATGATAATAAAGGCGCCGGCTCTGCAAACACAGGATTTTTTGTATTATTCAAGCAAGGAACATTAAACAGTCAAGCATTTAACATTGACAGACCGGTTGCTGACGAAGTAGTTGGAGTTAATGTTAATGATATTAATGAAACAGACGTATGGCTATGGCAACTTGATACTTCAGGAAATTATTCAACAGAATGGACAAAAGTATCTTCTACAGTTGGCAACAATGTTATCTATAATAGTATTAATCTCGACAACAGAACTTTTTTTGCAGTAACAACTCGTAATAACGATCAAGTCGATTTAAACTTTGCCGACGGAAACTTTGGCGACCTTCCGAAAGGAGCATTTAGATTATTCTATCGCCAAAGCAACGGATTAAGTTATGTAATCAGTCCTGATGCAATAAATGGTATTACTCTTAGAATCCCGTATACAAATAAATCAGGCCAAAGCCATATTTTAACATTGACATTGAGTCTGCAATATAGTGTAATTAATAGCGCACCCTCAGAAACTATTGCATCAATAAAGAAAAAAGCTCCGCAAAATTATTACATTCAAAATCGTATGATTACTGCTGAGGACTATAATGTTGCTCCGGTTACTATCGCGGCTGATATTTTAAAAGTTAAAAGTGTTAATAGACAAAGTTCAGGAATCTCAAAATATTTTGATCTTACTGATGTAACAGGAAAATACAGCCAAGTTGATATTTTTGCACATGATGGAATTCTTTACAAAGAGGATCAACGAAATCAATTTACATTTTCTTTTACAACACGAAATGAAGCATTTGGTGCATTGAAGCACCAAGTTGAGCCGCTAATCAATAGTGCAAGTCTTAGAAATTTTTACTTTGATAAATTTCCAAGAGCAGACTTAACTAATATTTCTATTGATTGGACGTTTAATCGTGCCCAGTCAAATCAGACTAGGGGATATTTTAAAAACAAGTTTGATAAAATTCCTACACAATTAGGATATTTTTCTAGTAACAATGCAATGTATCTAGAGGCAGGATCTTTAGTTAAATTCTCTGCGCCTGCGATTGTTACTAATGATAATACTACACTTCAATATTTCCTGCCAAACGGAAAACTAACAACAGTTAAAGATGGCAATACAAGAGATTATCTTTGGGCTAAAGTAGTTAAGGTTGTCGGAGATGGAGCCAATAGCGGTGTAGGATTACTGTATGATGGAACAGGCCCGGTAATTTTAACAGGTTACATTCCAGACGGTGCAGTCGCTACAGAATGTATTCCTCCTTATCAAACAACATTAAGCTATGCATTAGAAAACGAAATTGTAAATCAGATGGTTGCTAAGAGAAACTTTGGTTTAAGTTTTGATCGTTTAAGTCGTGAATGGTTTATTATTGTTGACACTAATCTTGATTTAAAAACAGAATTTAATCTAATCTATCAAGGAGATACTAGTAATCTTAACATTGATAGTTCGTGGCAGATTGCGTTTCAATGGACTGGAAAGAGCTATACTACATTTTATAGAGAAACTAATTATTTGTTTAAAAGCGAACAACAAACAGGCTTCTTTATTGATGCCTATAAAACAAATTTTGACTTTGTTTCAAACTCAGTAATTAAAGATAAGATCTCAGTGCTAGGTATTAATACTGCGCCTAATACAACTTCAACTTCTGCATTGGGCATTGATTATAGCTGGCAAATAGATAGTAATATTATTGAAAACGATGGTTACATCGATCCTAAAAAAGTATCTATCAGTTTCTTTGATGCTAAGAATGACGGACAAATTGATGACCCCGATAGCTTTGAAAAAATCACAGCATCGACTGCTGTTTCGGCCCAAACTGGGTATCTAAATAATTTTATTTTCTTTCAAAAAAATGTTGACGGATTACGATCTAAACTCGTAAGTACTGATCTATTTGAGATTTATCCGTCTGAAGACGATGTAATAACTACTCCAGTAGACGGCCAGTTATTTTATTTTTATACTACAGATGTAGTAAAATATTGGTCAGAAGACAATCAACAATATCTACTGACAACTGAATATTTTGCTAAACCGGGACGGTCGGGCCTAAAATTTCACTACCTACATAACAGCGGTTCTGAAAAAAGAATTGATCCTGCAAAGAGCAATATCATCGACATTTATATTTTAACTAGTACCTACGACGCAGAATTTAGAAATTGGTTAGTCTCTGGAGGTACTAAGCCTCTAGCACCAACAGTATCTATGTTAGAAGATACATATAGTAAGAGTCTCGAACCGATAAAAAGTGTAAGCGATTCAATCGTTTATCATCCAGCAAAATATAAAATTTTATTCGGTGATAAGGCATCCCCAAATCTTCAAGCAACCTTCCGTGCTAGTAAAAATTCTAATCGCTCTGTTAGCGATAACGATTTAAAGACAAGAATTATTGCGGCTATCGGTGAGTTTTTTGCAATTGAAAATTGGGACTTCGGAGATACATTCCATTTTAGTGAATTGTCTACTTACGTTATGAATGTCATGACTCCTGATATTACTAATTTTATTGTTGTATCTAATAACGGAAGTGCGTTCGGAAACTTGTACGAAATTGCTAGTCAAGCAGATGAAATATTTGTTTCAGGATTAACAGTTAATGATATAGAGATTATCGGTGCAGTAACACCAGGCAAACTTATAGTTTAATAGAAGCGATACATGAAAAGAAAAAAAAGTCCTAACGAGCTAGTTGACGCATACAACGCAGACGCATCTGACCATCAACGTCAAACTGCTAACCTTTTACCGGGATACCTTCAAACAGATAAAAATAAAAGATTCTTATCTGCAACATTAGACAAACTAATTGAAGTTCCACAAATTGAACGTATTAATGCATTTGTCGGTAGCAAATTAACTAATACATTTAATCCTGAGACAGATCAATATTTAGATAGCACAACAGAACTTGCAAAAGATTATCAATTAGAGCCTGCATTAATAATCAAAAATGCAAAGAATAATATTGATAAAGTCCAAACCTATGATGATTTATTATCTAGTTTGGCATTTGCTGGCTCGCCCGCTAAAAATCATGATAGAATTTTACAGGCTAAAACATTTAGTTATAATCCCCATATTGACTGGGATAAGTTTGTAAACTATAATCAATACTATTGGTTAGAAGCTGGTCCTGATTTAATCGAAATCACAGGACCAATAAAAGCCACTGTTAGCACATACACAGTAACTGACAGTCCTGATACAGATGTTTGGATTATTAGTCCAGACGGCCTAACACCAAATCCTGTTCTAACATTGTTTAGAGGCATGACGTATGTGTTTAATGTAGACAGCAGTCATAATTTTTATATCAAGACAGCAATAAGTTACGGTAAAGAAGATACCTACGACAAAGCATTAAACAATGGACCTAAACAAGGTCAGGTAATTTTAACAGTTGACGATAACACACCGTCGACTTTATTCTATGTTGCTAGCGATGACCAACGGATTGCTGGCCGAATTATTGTTAAAAAATTAACTGAAAATTCTGAAATTGATGTTGAAAAAGATATCTTAGGAAAGACGACTTATAGTTCAGGTAACGATGTACAATTCACTAATGGACTAATGGTATATTTTAGCGGCCAAGTTACTCCGGAAAAGTATAAAAATAAAAGATATATTGTTGAGGGTGTTGGCGAAGAGATTGTTTTAATCGATTTTGATACATTAAAGAATAATGTCAACGCATCAAATAATTTGGACACCGACTTTGACGTTGAGCCGTTTGATAAGTTTCCGTTCGACGACTTTAGAAATGCTCCGATATCTCCTGAGTATGTAACTATTAATCGAGCAAGTAGAGACTTAAATCCGTGGACTCGGTATAATCGCTGGTTCCATAAAGATGTTATTGCGGCCTCTGCTACAGCTAACGGCACTGATCCCGTTTATCCTGTCGATAAGCGAGCCAAGAGACCTATTATTGAATTCCGACCAAACATCAAATTGTATAATTTTGGTTACTCGGCAATGTCAAATATTAACTTAATGGATAACTCAACTCTTGATGCATTTACTAATGTTGAAAGAAGTTTTGGTTATTATGTTGATGGAGTAAAACTAGAAGAAGGTTTTAGAGTTATATTCAATGCAGATACTGATCCGTTAGTTAGAGGTCGAGTTTATACTGTAAAATTTGAAGACCTTGACGGGAATCAAAGAATTAATCTTATTGAAGATCCTCAAGGAATCCCATATGACGGCGCAACGATTGTTAATTCCGACGGAACTAACTATAAAGGGTCTAGTTGGTTATGGAACGGAACAAGCTGGGATCCAGCCCAACAAAAGACAACAATTAATCAAGCGCCGATTTTTGATTTGTTTGATGAGAATGGCATAAGTTTTAGTAACACTGATTACTATCAAGGCAGTTTTGCAGGCACACGCATATTTGGATATACTGAAGGCACCGTCTATGATTCAGTATTAGGATTAAATTTAAAATTCTTAAATGTGGCAAACATTGGAGATTTCTTATTCTCTAATTATTTTAATACAGATAGTTTTGTTATTTCAAATACAGCTAAAAACATAGTATTCCCGGTCAGTTCTGGTTATTTAAAAATTGCCACAGATAGTTCAACTTCATTTAATAACGTATGGGTAGAATCAGAAAGTTCTCGTATTCCTATTTTACAATACAACATAATTACTGAGATTTCTAACATAGTAGAAATTAATGCAATTGACTATCCCGGTTGGACTGAAGATCTTACAATCGATGTTTGGATAAATGATAAAAAACAAAAGTTAGGTACTGATTTTAATTTTTCCGTCCAAGATCAATTTTATTTTGCAATTTTTGTAAACAATTTAGCATTACATGATAAAGTATTATTCAAGATATATACTACTCGAGCACCGAATGCATTAGGTTACTACGAGCCTAGCCCGGCGCTAACAAACAATCCAACGAACGGTCCTATAGCACAAGTGACTCTTGCAGAAATGTCTGATAACTTTAAAACTATAGTAGAACGTTTAGATAATTTTAGCGGTAACGTTATAGGAGAAAATAATTTTCGAGACCTGGGACAAGCATCAAAGTACGGCACTCGATTAATTAGTCATCAGTATCCTCTTAGCTTTGCCCAGCTTTTTTTAGGACAGCAAGAATATAATTTAGTAACAGCTATAAGAAAAGTTGCAAACGATTATTACTATTATAAAAATTCTTTTGTCAATAAACTACTTACAATCCCTAAAGAAACATTGCCGAGAGATGCAGTAGATCAAATACTAGTTGAATTAAATTTAGGTAAAGATATTAACTTTCCTTACGGTTTTAGTGATATGTTGACTTATGGAAAAGATTATAAATCTAGAACCTATACAGTTACAGACACGAGAATTACTAGTTACAGTATTGATTCATCGTTTGACAGTTCAGCACTAACAGAAAGAGCCATCTTAGTTTATAGAAATGATTTAATCCTAACTCATGGAGTAGACTATACATTTGACAAATATCAAGCAAATGTAACTTTTAATTTTACATTAACATTAGGTGATGTTATTGTTATTAAAGATTATGCAACAACTGAAGGTTGTTACATTCCTCCAACACCTACAAAACTTGGATTGTTTCCAAAATATCAACCTCAGTTATACATAGACGACACATACTTAACATCAACAAAAGTCCTACAGGGGCACGATGGCAGTATTATGGTTGCTTTTAATGATTATAGAGATGACATTTTATTTGAATTTGAAACTAGAATTTTTAATAACATAAAAGTTTCTTATAATGCTGATCTAATAAATGTAAATTCAATTCTGCCCGGAGCCTACAGAACAAATGCCTTTACTCCTGTAGAAGTTACACAAATATTAGAAGTAGAATTTTTACGCTGGGCAGGAATGTCGGGAGTTGACCACACTACTAATTCTGGAACTTCTCAAGGACAACCTCGCACATACAATTACAGAGAATCCTCTACCGGAGCAATACAAACTTTAACAGTTCCTGGTCATTGGAGAGGAATTTTTAAATATTTTTACGATACTGATCGACCACATACTAGTCCTTGGGAAATGTTAGGCTTCACAGAAAAACCTCTTTGGTGGACAACTGTATACGGATTAGCACCATACACTTCAGGAAATACAATCTTATGGAGAGACATTGCAAATGGTGTTATTAAGCAAGGTAGTCGAGCAGGAACTTGGTTAGAATATTCTCGACAAAATCTTCTTGATTACTTGCCTGTGGATGAATACGGAAATTTAAAAGATCCCGTTAGTATTGGACTTATTAAAGATTTATCGTTTACAACTATTGATGCCCCTTGGAAATTTGGTGATCATGCTCCGGCTGAAACGGCATGGAGAAGAAGTGTCCTTTGGCCATTTGCAGTTCAAGTACTAGCCGCGCTAACGAATCCTGCGGCCTATGCGGCTCTAATGTTTGATCCTGTGAGAATTAAAAAATCAATAGCAGGGCAGTACAGCTACGGTGATAACGAAGAATTATTAAAAATTAATAATGTAATCTTATACAGAGATACAATTGATAATCAAAGACAACTAGCATCGGGATATAGTGTGATGCTAATTGAACATGGATTACAAAAATCTTCAAATTTCTTAACTTCGTTAAAACTTGATATTTCTAATATCGAGTATAGATTAGTTTATAAAGCAGAAGGTTTTATATCAAAAGAAAAACTAAAAGTTGTCATTGATTCAGTTGATCCAACTAGCACTAATCCTGGTGTATTATTGCCCGCTGAAGATTATAATATTGTCTTATCTAAAAGCAATCCTATAAGCACATTTAGAATTAGCGGAGTGATAGTCCAGAAAGGTCAAGGATTTTGGACAGTTCGAGGATATGACAAGTATAAACCGTACTTTGAAATTGTTGAACCGATACACGGCCTGGGAGATTCTGAAATAAGAGTTGGTGGTAAAGGTGAAAACTATCTTACATGGGCGCAAAATAAATTTTATCAATCGGGTCAAGTAGTTTTTAACAGTAATATATTTTATCGTACAAAGTCAAGTCATACATCCGATACATCCTTTGACGTAACTAAGTTTCAAAAATTAAACGGGTTACCAGTCACTGGCGGTATATCGGTTGCTAAATCTAAAAATTACAACAGTACAATTACAAAGATTCCTTATGGAACAAAGTTTTTAACTCAACAAGCTATTGCAGATTTCTTGCTTGGCTACGGAAAATATCTTGAAAATCAAGGGTTTGTCTTTGACTATCTAAATTCCGAATTTAGCGAAATAATGAATTGGGAATTTAGCACCAAAGAATTTTTATTCTGGGCAACACAAAACTGGTCAGTCGGGTCTATTATCACATTAAGCCCATTTGCAGACAAATTAAAATTTAGCACTACAAGTGGAATCGGTGATGCAGTCTACGGAGTGGCAGATGATCTGTATAATGAAAATTATGAATTTAGTTTACTATCGGCTGACGGAAGTGCGTTTCCGAAAAATGGATTTCTTTTAAGTAGGCTCGACGGCGAATTCGAAATTAGTACAGCATTTCCTAGAGTAGGTGTTTACTATGCTCAGTTCAATATGATACAAAAACAACATGCTATTGTTTTTAACAATTATAGTATGTTCAATGATATCATATACGATGTAGAAACTGGATACCGCCAGCGCCGAGTAAAATTAATTGGCTTTAGAACTAGCGAATGGACAGGCGGGTTTACAAGTCCGGGATTTGTCTTTGATGAAGCAATAGTCAACGACTGGCAAGCATATAAAGATTATAGTGCAGGCGAAGTTGTAAGATACAACGGCAGATATTACGGCGCAATAACAAAGATATTTGGCGCAGATACATTTAATTTTGATAACTGGAATAAGCTAGCTGAAGAACCATCCCCTGGGCTATTACCAAACTTTGATTATAAAATTAGTCAGTTTGAGGATTTTTATAGTTTAGATATTGATAATTTTGATACGGGCCAGCAACAAATGGCACAACATCTAACAGGATATAGTCCCCGTGTTTACTTAGATAATATCTTTAATGACGGTATTGCTCAATACAAGTTCTATCAAGGATATATTCGTGAAAAGGGTACAGCTAATGCAATTAACAAAATATCTAAAGCTACAGTTAATAGTCTAAAAGGTAAGGCAACATTTAATGAGTCGTGGGCTTTCCGTATAGGACATTTTGGCGGTTATAACACTTACCAAGAATTGGAAATAAATCTCGACGACAGTAAGTTTATACAAAATCCACAGATTGTTCAATTTATTGATTATGAAAAAATTACAAATGATTTTACGTATTACAAACCTGTAAAAGATGTTCTGATTCAACCAGAAGACTATGATTGGAAAACAGTATTCCCGACATTTGATCCTATCGCATTCGGCGACTCTAACAACATCGATTATATAACTCCTCTTCCAAATGCAGGGTATGTGCGGTTAGATGATATAACAGCAACAGCATTTAATAAAAATAGTCTATTGGACATTGCAAGTGCAGATGCTATTAAAGAAGGATCAACATTTTGGCTCGGATTCCGGGAAGATGGCGATTGGGATGTATTACGTTATACTAGACAGAAAAATGCTATTATTGATTTTAAAATTACCGTGATTGGTAGTTCTGCAACATTCACTACTGCTAAACCTCATAGTTTAAAACCAGGCGATATTATTGGTGTATCAAGATTTATTACTGAAATTAATAAAATTTTTATCGTATTGCAAGCACCCACACCTACGTCGTTTATTGTTGCTACTGACTTAGTTGCAGAGCCGTATTCTGCAACTACTTCTAAAACTATTTCTGGGTCTTTTATTGGAAATATCACCGACAGCGGCGAAATTATTACTAACGTCACTTCGAACGAAGGCCTTGCGATAGGTGCAGAAATAATAGGTAACGGTATTGCAATAGGCACTATTATCACATCTATTAGTAAAATAGCCGATAATAATTATTCCATTTACATAAGCATTCCTTCAACAATAACAAGTCAAGGTGTTTATATATCATATTCATATACAACCGAGAATATTATTATTGGTCAATTGTTTAAGTTTGTATCTGTTAGATTTAAAGACTTTGATGATGTCCATAATCTACCAAATCTTGGAAGCATAGAGTTTGATGATAAAATTTGGGTAGATAGCAATCACAATAACAACAAATTTGCTGTTTATAAAAAGATTAATAATTATACGCCTTCACTAATTGATAGCGGAGTTAACAATACCGGTCAACTATGGGGATTTAGAACCTCAATAGAAACTTCGACTAGTACATTTGTTGTTAGTGCTCCGGGATATCCCGACATTAACTTTGGTCCTGGTTTAATTGTTGTTTATGAAAGAACAAATGCTAGAGCAGTTGATGCTAATACATATATTTCTTATAGATTAAACGATGTTGGCAATACAGATTATTATGTAAGCTCAATTTCTCCGTTGTTTGGGTTTAGTTTAAAATATGATCAATACGAAGATTTAATATTTGCCGGAGCCCCTAATGCTAGTCGTATTAAACTCGGAGCCTCGGGAGCAGTAAGATATGCAAGTGTCTCTGCTTCAGCTACCCAGCTCGATTATACCGGCCTAGTAAAGATAACCCAATTATATAGACCAGCCGCAGTTGATATTACGCTAGGAGTGTTAGCAAGTCCGACTCCAGTAGCAGGCGGACAATTCGGTTATGACATTGCATTGAATACTGGTACAGTTAATAAGACACTCCTTGTATCAGCACCCGGTGAAGGTACAGGTAAAGTTTATGTTTATCAAATGGGCGGAAGTGTTATTGGGGCATCAGTTGCTGTTCCGGGAAGAAGGTATACAACTGCTACGACAGTAACATTAAGTTCCCCCCAGATTCAAGGAGGAAGCACGGCAACTGCTCGAATTTCTTCTGTGACTACATATTCTAATCAAGAGCTACAAGACGATCCTTCTTTAATTGCAGGACAACTTTTAGAAATTGAAATTACAAATCCTGGTTATGGATATAATCAACCACCTACAGTAACTTTTGGAAATACTACTGGCTTAGACGCTGTAGTCAATTTTAACATTGGTGTTAGTACATCAACCCGTAGTATATTTGTTACCTCCCAAGAAACCTTAACAAACCCTCTAACATTCTTTAATAACTATCCTCCTAAGTTTGGTACAAGTATTGCATCTGCATCTGATCTGTCAATAGTAGCAGTAGGTGCTCCAGGATATCGTGCGAATGAAGGTGCAGTATTAGTCTATACTAAATCTGGAACTAATTTTAATTTAGTACAAACTATAAACAAGTCAAGTGAAGGCATCGTTGGAATAATTTCGTCCGGAGACAGTCTAGGCAATAAGTTAGCAATGAGTCAGGACGGCGAGTACTTATTTGTTTCTGCTCCAGGAAATCAAATCGAAGCAACACAAGGAGTAGTTTCTGTGTGGCGCTGGTCTGGTACTGCATACGTTTGGTTACAAAATCTCTTTAATCCAAATAAGCATGCCAATACTGTTTTCGGTACCGATATTATTATAGACGAAGATAAACAGAATCTTGTTATTTCTAGTCTTGGAGATTTATATTCGAGAAGAACAACTTTTAACATTTATAATTATAGACTGTATCCAGATACAACAGTACCGTCAAGAAAATATGTAAATGATCCAACTTCCGATACTCGAGTAAGAAAAACAACCTTTGATGCAAATAGTACTATATTTTATGATAAGTTAGGTAATGTCGGTAACGTTAGCGTGTTTAATCGATACAACATTTACTTCTCTTATGCGCAGGACTTAGACAGCAATCTGATTATTCAAGATAGTAATTTTGGTTATAGTATTGCGCAAGCTAATGATAATGTATATGTTGGAATGCCGAGCTCGGATACTGATGCAGGAGCATCTAACGGCTCGTTGCTAATTTTTAGTAAAATAGATTCTTCAACTAATAGTTGGTCAGAGTATCGAACACAAGATAGTTTAGTTAATACTGATTTAGTAAAGAAGGTGTTCACTGTTAACGTTAACGATGATAGAATACAAGATTATCTAGCAATTATTGATCCAATGAAAGGAAAAGTTTCCGGAGTAGCTGATCAAGAATTAACTTATAAAACACTATTTGACCCAGCAATTTATAGTTTAGGAAATAGCGGGGTCTCTGTAGATTCAACTACAAACTGGATTGATGAACATATTGGGGAATTATGGTGGGACACTAGTTCGGTCAAATATGTATGGTATGAACAAGGCGAGTTAGAATATAGAAAAAATAACTGGGGATCAATTTTTCCAGGAAGTTCTATTCAAATATATGAGTGGGTACGTTCAGAATACTTGCCAAGCGAGTGGGCCGCGATTGCAGATACCAACGAAGGTATAATTAAAGGAATTAGCGGACAACCAAAATATCCAAACAACAGCGTATTAAGTATTAAACAAGTTTACAATAGCATAAGTCAAACTTTTTCAAATGTTTATTATTTCTGGGTTAAAAATAAAGTAACAGTTCCTGACATAGACACTCGCCGATTAAGCGGGTTAGAAGTTGCAGGATTGATTGCAGATCCTAGAGGACAAAATTTAAAAGCAGTTAATGTCTTAAGTAAAAATAGTTTTAGTTTAATTAATATTAAAGACACGATCCAGGCACAAGAAGTCAATCTGCATATCAATTATGACACAGGGTCTGATAGTGTTCCTCGACATACTGAATGGTTGTTGCTACAGGAGAATGATCCATTTAGCAGACCACCAATTATGCTTGAAAGGAAATTAATCGAAAGTCTTGCAGGGTTTGATTCTGTAGGAAGCGAAGTTCCTGATAGCTTACTGAATGCAAAACAAAGATACGGAATTTCATTTAGACCGAGACAGAGCATGTTTGTTGATCGATTTAATGCTCTTCGTAATTTAATAACATGGACTAATTCAATTTTATTAACTGAGCGTATAGCTAAATTTTGTACGTTTGATAATTTAAACTCATACGATATTATTCCAGACGAGCTGTTAAATGAGTATGATGTTATAGTTGAAGACAATTATACATTAGGTACGATTATCACTCGCGGCCTCAAGCAAGCAGAACTTGCATGTACGATAGATAGCAGAGGTAGAATTGACCAAGTAACAGTTACCAATCCAGGTAACGGATATAACGCACTTCGCCCTCCTACAGTTACAGTTACTGGTACAGGTGAAAATGCTATAATCAAAACAATTCTAAATGAACTAGGACAAGTCATCGGCGCAACAGTTGAAAGCGGTGGAACCGGATTTACGTCTATTCCTACTCTGTCAGTTAGACCGTATACAGTTATAGTACAGTCCGATATAGATGCCGCGGGCTTCTGGACAAAGCTCCAGTGGGATCAAAATATTAAAGAATGGGTAAGAAGAGAAACTCAAAAATATGATACTCGATTATTTTGGAATTTTGTTGATTGGCAAGATCCTACCTATAATGCTTTGCAAGACTTTGCAGATACTGTAGCAGATACATATGAACTTAATGCAGTTAACATAGTTGCAGGCGAGTACGTTAAAGTTAAGAATGCAGGTAACGGCACATACATGGTGTTAAGGAGAGTAGATGCATCCACTGTAGGTACATGGAGTAAAGAGTGGGATGTAGTATACGAAGAAAACGGAACCATACAAATCACAGATAAAATTTGGAATCAAGATCTTACTGACTTTGCTTTTGACGAAATTGCGGCTTTTGATCAAACACTTTTTGATCAGAGCATAAACCAAGAATTGATTTTTATACTACGTGCAATTAAAGACGAATTATTTGTTAATTCTTTATCACAGTACTGGAATCAGTTCTTCTTCAAAGCAGTAAAATATGCAATGCACGAACAAACTAATTTAGACTGGGCATTTAAAACTTCGTTTATAAACGTTACAAACGAGGCAGGCGCATTAGATCAACGTCCTTCTTACAAGTTACAAGATAGTTCCTACTATGAAAAATGGATTAATGAAGTTAAGCCATATCATACAAAGATAAGAAACTTCACCGTAAAATATGACAATCAAGAAAGCAGTGAAACTTTTACAACAGATTTTGATTTATCACCGTATTACAATTCTGTAACAGACACGTTTGAAACTTTAAGTAAGACCTCCCCGGCAGTACTTCAGTATCCTTATAGATCATGGTATGATAACTTTACACATAGCGTAAACGCTATAGCAGTATATGATAGTGGCGAAGACTACATTACTCCTCCAACAGTTAAAATTATTTCAGCGCCCGGTGATTTGGGAGCAGGCGCCACAGCGCGAGCGTATATTAGTTTAGGAAAAGTTTACGAAATTGAAATAATAAAACCCGGAACAGGTTATACATTAACGCCGACAGTTTACCTAGAAGGCGGATTGGGTCTTGCAGGAAAACCTGCTAAAGCTTCGGCCTATTTAAGTAACGGAAAAGTTAGATCCAATAACCTAACTTTAAAATTTGATAGGATAGGATATAATAGAGAGATTGTAGATTTATCCTACACAGATCAATTTATCGGTGACGGCCAAGCATATACTTTTAACTTAACATGGGTGCCCCGCTTAGATAGAAATACTATTATATTAAAACAAAATAATTCTCTAATTTTAAATGATAAATTTACAATTGAGCATTATACTGAAGAATATACTAATACTAACGGACTTACTTTTACAAAACGATATGGAAGATTAAAATTAAATTTTGTTCCAATAATCAATGCAGTACTAACAGTTGATTATATTAAAGATGTAGAATTTTTATCAGCATACGATAGAATTGATGAATACTATGCTCCTCTTCCAGGAATGCCCGGCAAGGACCCTGAGCAATTAATGAAAGGTCTCAGTTATGGCGGCGTAAAAATAGAGACATTGCCGTTTAGCTATTCTAGTGCATGGGACACATTAAAGTATTGGGAAGGCGCATGGGATAGTTATTCAGCTGAAACAAACTACGGAATTGTAAAAAATCCTCAAAGTAATTTCGAGGACGAACTATTATCATTACAAAATGAAGAAGCTCAGGCTACTGCACAGTTGGGTTTCTGGCAAAATAGATACACTCAGCTGAATATTGATATTATAGATGTTCCTCCATTTATTATAGTTGGGTCCGGATTTGGAACTCAATATATTCCAAACCCTCAATATTCTTATATACTTAATTTAATAGGGCAATCAACCTCGCAAATTTCGTACTGGTCTGGATTAAAGAATCAACTAAGCAATCAAGTAGTCTATGTACAACAAGGTCTAGTACCAGTAGTAACGCCTTTTACTGTCAGTTCAGGAACCTATATTAACGTCTATCTAAATTCTGGAACAGGCGTTTCAGTAAGAATAGATCAAAATACAAGTACTGCAATTACACAAACTATTATTGGTCAGAATAATACCGCTACAGTTTATATTCCGTTGACTAGTTTTAATACCGCTACTGATAATATAGTAACTTTTAGAGATCAAACAAGTGATGGCACAGTTCTTCCTGCTGACCCTGACGCCCTTGACGTTGTTATTGACGGTGGTCCATTAGACAGTATTACGCTCGGTATTCTTCCTGCAGATATTAATATTGATGGATATAAGTTTTTAGATCCTTCAAGCAGTTATGCACCAGAGGAACTATTACCTGGACAGGTTCAAGAAGCTATTGGCATTACTGTGTTTGAACAAAAAACACAAGCTAGCCCCTATATTTTAAATCGTCGATACGAGCTAACAGCAAATTTAACATATCCGATTGGCATGAAGGTGGCTAGTACTGCATCTGTATTTGTTGTTGCAGATACTACTCCTTTAAGGATATATAGAGACTATACAGTTAATACTATTGCTGGAACAATAACATTAACTAGCCCTGCAACTACACAAACATGGTTGAGCATTACTAGTTTAACAGCAGGCGGAATCGGCTTAATAGATTATCAACTGGTACGGAATTCGTCAAGCACTTCGACAACTATTGTTTCGGTTGCAAGTTTATCTGCTATTAACGATGCTTATGTAACAGTTAATGGCATTGAAACTACAAATTTCTTTATTGAAGCCGCCCCGGGCAGATCAAAAAATAAAAATCCAAAAGGAGCCGTCCGAGTTTTACACGATCCAATAGGGACTAAAGAGATTCAAGTATGGATGTTTACCGGAGAATCAAAAGCGTATAGTCAAGTACACGAACAAATTTTCTCAAATGTTCCAAACACAACTACTGAATTTACATTAACAAATCCTCCAGGAGTTGTACTACCACACCATTCACAAGTAATTGTTGAATGGAATAAAAAGCGATTAGTTCCACCACAAACTACATATTACGTAGTTGAAGAAGGAAAATACGAGTACGATATTGCACCGAATGATCCAGTTATTCCGGGACAAGTTGATTTGCGAGTATTAGAAGTTTATAAAAATGGAGAAAAATTGATTCCTAGTATAGACTATCAATTAACACCTCCTCCTACTCGAGTATTATTTGGTAGTGAAAAAATTAAAACAGGAGATGCGTTAGCAATCGTTATCCTTCGATTCCATGACTACGAAATACAAGATGGAAAGGTTGTTTTAACTACTGCTGTTCCGAGAGACCAGGCCGGCGCATTATCTGATACTTTACGGGTTATAACATTTAATAATCATGATGCTGACGGCATCCGAAAAGAAAAATATCAATCAAATCGCCTTGGCAAATACACATTAAGCAGAGAAATATCTAACTCAAATTATATTTGGGTAGAATATAATAGAAAACCTTTAATCAATGAAATTGATTATATGTTAGATGACAATAATAAAACTATTACACTTAGAGACGGAATTTTTGAATCAACAGATGATGAAATTATAGTTACGTCATTAAATGATAATGCATATTCAGGCGCTACTGCTTATCGTATGTTTACAGATATTGTTGGTCGTACAAGTTATAAGAGATTAAGTCAAAGTAATACAACTCGTCTTGCAGAACCATTAGTTGGAAATGATACAAAAATTACAGTAGAAGATGCAAGTGTGCTTTCAGTACCTGCTCCTGAAAAGAACCTTCCGGGCATTGTTTACATTGCTGGCGAGCGTATTGAATTTTTTACAGTCAATAACAACATATTGTCACAGCTAAGAAGAGGTACATTAGGAACAGGTATCCTTGATGGTTATCCAAAAGGAACCTTAGTTATTGATCAAGGTAAAGCACAAAATTTACCAGTTACTGATACTACTGAAATTGAAAAATTTGTGTCTACAGTTACAACCAATGTATTCACATTAACTAGCATTGCAATTACTGGAATAACTAACAAACTGTGGATCGATCCTATTACTGGGTTGACTCGATCGATTAATGCTCCTCCGTTAACAGACCTATTTACGGTAAACTACGGCGGCTTACCGCTACTCAAACCAACAGTTAACCCTGTAACAACTTCTTCTTTAGCAGTTGCTTACGATTCGGGGGAAACTAACACATTTGGAATCCTCAACACTAGTACTATAAATCCTCAGTTCACCATGAGCTCTGTGATAATTAATAGTGTTGAACGGCCAGTAGTGCATTTTGATTTTGATATCCAGCCAGGCGTCGAAGTAACAGTAGTAAAACGAACCGGCAAAATATTTGAAAATACTACGGTGTTTAAGTTCTTAGAAGAGAGCCCAGCACCGTTACCGACTGATGATTATTACCCAGGCGATCCAGTTATCATTCTTGAAACTGGCGCTGTATTAACTGATGAAGAAGAGAACCCTCTAGAAGGAATTTAATAACTATGACAAAAATAACACAACTACCAGTTGTATCAACAATGGCCGATCAGAGCGTGTTCGTTGTTGTTGACAACGGAGTAACAAAAAAATTAACTTACTCGGCTCTTAAAACAACCCTAAAAGGTGACAAGGGTGAAACTGGAGAAACAGGCGCCAAAGGCGATACTGGAGCCCAGGGAGATAAAGGAGATAAAGGTGACACAGGTGCGCAAGGTCCAGTAGGTCCGTTGGCTCCATTTAGTACTGCTACTGATATACGTCTCGGCGGTATTAAGATCGGTACAGGTGTAAACGTAACAGGTGACGGAACATTAAGTGTTCCGATTGTTACAATTACTACTGCAACTGCACTAGTACCTGGCGTAGTTACTCCTGGATCAGGGCTTCAATTAATTGGCGAAAATGCCGCTCTTACATTAAATGCTAGACTATCAAGACCTGCATACAAAGAATTAAGAATTGTTGCATCCGCTGGAAATACTTCGGGTTACGGTATTGAAGGTTATACAGGTTCAAACCCGAGCGTTACTGGAATTTTACCGGGAAGCACAGTTGCTTTTGTGATTCCTAATCAACCATCACATCCTGTACAAATTAGGACAGCCCCAGGCGGCGCCGCAGTAACAGAGGGCGATTGGTTATGGGTATCTAACACCGGTACAAGCGTTGCTGGCGCAGGCGCTAACTTTGTCGGTCGATTCAACGGTACAATGTTTTGGACTGTGCCAGATGCCCCGTCACAGAGTGTTGTTTACTATCAGTGTATTTTTCACCCAGGTATGCTCGGGTCAATTGCAATTAAGAATGATGCACAAATTATTGATGGTAGAATAACATCGGGATTGGCCGCAGTTGCACAAGATATATTACCAGACGGTAATGATACAAGAAATCTTGGTAGCGCATCTAAGCGATGGAATACTCTTTTTGTTGGCCCTGATAGTATTGATATCAATGGCACTCAGCTTACATACTCTGGTGGTAAGATTGCATCTAGTGGCGGTTTTGAATTAGGTAAATCTATTGTAGCAACTGCGCTAACATCGTCTGGTAGTTTTAGATCTGCACCGGTAATTAAAGTCACTGATGCAACTGGAAGCGGATTCCAAGCAACAACTTCGATTGTTCCAACATCTATAGATTCTTTAACTTATACAGTCTTAGATACTACTAGTACATATTGGTTCCGTCCATCGGATACAGTTACAATCGACTTTACAGGTGGCGATGGTACAGGTGCACAGGCTTCTGCCGATATGGGATTGTATATTAAATCTCCTGTTCTGTCTTATAATTCACCTCCTGTTGCATCATTAGTTTTTGCTAATCAAACAACTCTTAATGCCCAGGCACAATTACAAATTAGTGATGCTCAGATTGTACAGCGTTTGGCAGATTTCTTACCGTATGTTGCATTGACTGAATTGCGAGATGGCCTTCCAACTTTCCGTGATCCTCAAGTTAATCAAACTAAAGCGTTAAAATATACTGACGTAGATATTCCTAGCGGAGTAGTAACATTTGATATTAACTTGGCATTTGCTACAATTCCTTTAGGAACTTATTTGTTTGAAGTCCCTCAATTAGTTATTGCTGACGGAAACTATCCGCTAATCTGCGAAACAGTACAGGTAGGTAAATTAGTTGCCAACGGCGGGCAATACAGCTGGTATCTTGCTAACCGATTAGATGAAGGTCAGCTACCAAACGGGACTGTTGAGGGAGATTTTGTTCCTGTAACCTGTTCGGCACTAGACAATGCCGGCCAGCCGGGGTATTGGTATCTAAGCTCAAATCTTGACGGAACACAGAAAAATTTTACAGAAGTGTTATATGGGGTTAGAGGAGTTAGTTTAGATAATCCTGGATCAGATTACACACAAGCTCCGATTTTTAATATTAAAGCTAACGGAGTTACGAAAGCACAAGGGTCATCGGTGCTTTCAGCTACTCCAGTATCTGCGATCAGCATCTCAGCATTTGGTAGTAGCTATACCCCTTCAGCATCAGTAGTTCTACAAGGAGCCCATACCGGTCCTTTAGTTACTGGCCCTACCTCAGATGCAAATATGTGGAGAGTTACTACAAGTTTTTATCCGTTAGCCACAACTCGAGCCCCCGGACAAACGATATTTGTTCACAATATAGATGTTACTGGCTCAGCTACTCCGAGTAACGGACAACGGGTTAGAAATGCAACAACAGGTGTATTACTACCCGGAACTATAGTTTCAGTTTCTCCTGTATGGAATACTAATAATGTTCGCTTATATCAAGTAAACATGAGCCAAAGTGTTACTGTTGCAAACGACAATTATATCTCTTTTGGTACCTATGAAGCAGAAATTACACCCGAACAGCGTACAGCAGAACCAGTATTACCGGCAACAAAAACTAAGTTAGGTACAGTAATAGTTGGCGACGGACTAAACGTTGCAAACGGTACAATATCGTGGAAATTAGCAGATGTACCCGCAACTAGTAAAGGCCAAGCGGGTGATCAAGAAGGTTCTTTAGCCGCAAGTAGCTCGCATATCTATTATTGCATAGCGGACTATACTGACGGTGTAGCAAACATCTGGAAGCGTGTAGCATTGACTACACAAACCTGGTAAACAATACAATTAACTAAGCGATAAATAACATTATGGACGATTCAAACGATACAAAAATGACTGAAAATCAAGAGAAAACCCCCCAAGAAGCCGCTCCAACTGAGCAAGGCAACCTGCATATTCGCGGACATATTAAGATTAGCGACCCTACAACAGGAGAAGTTATTGTTGATAAACCTAATGCAATTCATTACGAAAATTTTAGTATTGCGTTAGCTCGAGCAATCAGCAATCAAGGCGAGGGATGGATAGGCGAAATGGCATTCGGCAATGGTGGTAGCCGCGTTGATCCGACAGGGATTATTACATATCTAACTCCTAATGCTGTTGGTATCAATGCAAGTTTATACAACGAAACCTACTCTAAAGTAATTGATACTAATAGTGTTGATAATCTAGATCCAAGCCGTAATTTTATGACAGTAAGACACATTACCGGTACACCTTACACTGATGTACTAGTAAGTTGTTTATTGGATTTTGGTGAACCAAACGGGCAAGGTGCATTTGATAATTCAACAGACTACAACGGAACCTATGTATTTGATGAATTAGGGTTACGAGCATACAACAGTAACGGTACCGGAACTGGTGATTTGTTAACACACGTTATATTCCATCCAGTGCAAAAAAGTTTAAATCGTATGCTACAAATAGATTATACTGTTAGAATACAAAGTCTAACATCATTAACCGGATAATATAATGGCAACAGGTGATTATAAAATAACGTTTACGGATCCGGCCAAAGATGCCGGTGGATACTATATTACCGTACAAGAAGGCAATGTTAACACAGTTGACACTTCATTAACACTTGTTGGTCGAAATTTTCCATCGTATGGCCAGGTCCTTGCACAAGATCTTGTTCATTTACTTGAAAACTTTTCTAGTTCGAGTCCGCCAAATAACCCAATCGAAGGACAGTTATGGTTCGACACTACTGACTTAAATTCTAAAAAATTAAAAATTAACGATGGGACCGCACAGGCCGCAACTTGGTATCCAGTTGGCGGTGTACACCAGCAAGCAAACGAGCCAGTTAATACTCAAATCGGTGACATATGGGTTGATACTTCAAATAATCAACTAAAGATTTTTAACGGAGCTGATTTTACACTTATTGGTCCTAATTATAGTAACGCATTAAAATCTGGTAGTTATGCTACGACTGCAACTGATATATTAGGCGGCTCCCATAATATTGTTATCAATTATATAAACGGTAATGCAATAGAAATTATTTCACAAGATGCATTTACTCCGTTACAAATTATTGATGGATTTAGTACTATTAAATCCGGATCAAATGTTACAGGAAAAAATCTTGGAACATTAGTATCTCCTAGTTATGCACAATATAACGGTGTGGCTAGTCAAGCCGCGGCCCTACAGCAAACAGTACCTAGTTTACAAATAGTTAGTGCAAATAATTTTGTTCGAAATGATATTAATCAAAAAATTAGCGGAATTTTAAATGTTGGTAACGACGGTGGTGTAACAGTTGGCCTAGATCCTACATTTATTATTCAAAGAGATAATCAGTATCAAGGTACATTCCTTAATACATATAATGGCGGCGACTTCCAGTTCCAGATAGTTAAAGATAATATTAAGAACTCTATCTTAACAATTAAAGGAACTAGTAAGCGGGTTGGAATTAATACAGCTAGTCCAACAGCTGATCTAGATGTAAACGGCAATGTTAGCTTATCTGGAAATTTATATTCAACAGGTTCAGCATACGTTTCACATAATTTGTATGTATCAAATGCCTACGTTGCATCAACACTAACTTGTAAGTATGAGCAGATTTTAGTAGGTCCATTAACAATAGGTGATGAAAATACAACATCACCTACAGCAATGATTCCATATGCTACGTCCACATACGACATCGGCAGTCCGACTAAACGTTGGAGAAATATCTACGCTAATACATTTGTTGGATATCTAGCAGGTACCGCAACAATCGCAACTAAATTGGTCGGAGCAACAACATTCTACCTTTCAGGTGATGTTGGTAGTGCAGGTTTATCATGGGACGGTACTCCGGCCGCAAATAAAAGTTTTATAACTACGCTAACTGCCCAAGCAATTTTTAGTAAAGCATCAACATCGACTACTTCAATAACTGATTCTGTGATGGTATATCGTCCACAGGCGTTACCAGATAGCGGCTTACAAGGAAATGGAAGTTTATATAAACAAACTAAAGCAGATTTCTTACAAGATGTTTACAAGCTACTGTTATTTACAGGTGCAGTAACGGCAACCGCCGGACAATCAGGCTCGGTACCAGCAGGATGGTTAAAGTGTGACGGATCTTCATATAATATTGCAGACTACCCCGCGCTATATGCAGTTATTGGACAAACCTACGGTGGCTCCGGAAGTCAGTTTAATGTTCCTGATTTGTCCTCTCAATTAGGTGCTGGTCCTACTTCGCCGCAATATTTGGATTATTATATAAAGACTTAAGACTATGGCATATACACTTAAACTTACTAACGGAAAAATTTTATTAAATCTATCTGATCAAAAAACAGATGAATTGTCTACCAGCCTGACTTTAATTGGTAAGAATGTTAGTGCATACGGAACATACTATAACACAAACTTTATTCATCTGCTAGAAAATTTTGCCAGCCCGGCACAGCCAAGAAGCCCGCTCGTCGGGCAGTTGTGGTACAATACTGCGTTGGGAAGAATGTTTGTTTACAATCTAACTAACCAATTCAAACCAGTAGGCGGTCCGATCGTTAGTCCAACAACCCCTACTGGAATTGTCAGCGGAGATTTGTGGCTAGACTCTGTATCTAAGCAATTAAAAGTTTATGATGGTGCTGATTTTATTACAGCAGGCCCAATCTATTCCGACTCTCAAGGAAAAGCAGGGTGGATAGTTGAAGATATTTTAGCCGACAACGTGCAAACATATACAGTATCTAGTTTGTATAACAACGGAGTGTTGATTGCAATTCTAAGTGAAGTCACATTTACTCCTGCTACACCATATAACGGTATTGCAAAAGTTTGGGCAGGCCTAACATTTAATCACAGCATTCCTGGAATTAGAATAACTGCCACAGCAACTAACGCTACATCTGTTGCCAACGTTGATAGCACTAAATTTTTAAGAAACGATACAAACGGAACTATAGATGGGCAGTTAGGAATTCTTTCTAACGGTGGCCTAGCAATTGGACAATATCAAAATATTCAATTATATGTTGATGAAACTAGTGCCGATGTGTCGACGATCCATTCTACGTTACTTGATACTAAACTTAAAATTTTAGTTAACGGCTCTGTTGAAGGTACAGTTTCTGCTGTAACAGTTAACCCATCAGGTAAGCGTGTTGGAATATGGAATGAAGATCCCCAAGCAAGTCTTGATATACAAGGTAACGTGATTGTTCGAGGTGATTTATTTGTTCAAAACACCGCAACCAATGTCACGGTTAACAATCTAGTAGTTAATGATATTAATATTGAGCTAGCATCACCGGCAGGATCCTTGCCAGATGCAGGCATTGAAGGCGGCGGCATTACTTTACATGGTACCATCGATCATAATATTTTTTACAGAAACGGAATACCAGGTTGGGAGTTTAATGATAATCTTGGCCTTGTAGCCAATAAAGGCTATTATATTAATAATACAAAGGTTCTTGATAGTGGTCAACTTTATGTTACCCAAGCACCTAATTTAACACAAGTTGGTCTTTTAACACAACTTAACGTTGGTAATATAACAATTTCTACCTCGACAATTAATACAGTTAATGGCAGTGATCTAGTATTAGCTAATTTGGGAATTGGAAAGATTAGTGCCGGCGGAAAGGAAATTTATAACCTAGCATCAACAACACCAAGTAGCAGTACAAGTTCTGCGGTTACAAAATACTATGTTGATAATTTACAAGGGTTAAAAAATAGTACAAGTTTTGTATTTTCTCTAGATGTTACAGGAATCGGCGACGTTAATTTATTTGTTATACAGTTTTTAAATAGAATGTTGCCATTAGTGTCTAATCCGTTGGACACGTATTATATTCCTGATCAAGCAAGGGTTCGAGTGAATTGTATGTTCTTTGCAATTCCGTCATGGACTGTAACTGGTAATAATAATTACGCTGTAGAAACAGTAGATAAAAATAACGTAACTAATGCCGTTAGTGTATTAACAGCGGTAACTGTACAAGTAACAAGCCCAGTAACTTATCCTGTAAGCAGTCAGGAAGTTAGACAATTCTTTGCAATTGGTAGACAGTGGGTCTTTGATCAAATTATACCGTAATAGGAAATAGTAATGGCGTATAACATTTATAAATCGGACGGAACACAACTAGTAGCATTAGATGACTACTTAATTGATAATACTACCTTAAGTATTAATCTTATTGGAAAAAATGTTTCCGGATACGGTGCCCAGCAAAACGAAAATTTTCTATACTTATTAGAAAATTTTGCTAGAACAGCACCTCCCGCAAGCCCCTTAGCAGGACAATTATGGTTTGATAAAGCAACTGAGAGGTTGCGGCCAATGGTATACGACGGCGGCTCTTGGAGACCAATTGGCGTTACATTAGTTTCCTCAACATCATCTGACTCTTCGATGGTTAGCGGCGCGATAATTTCAGCAAACTTAGAAGGCGATTTTTGGTATAATACAGATAAAGGCCAGTTGTTTATTAATACTGGTACTGGATTTTCTTTAATTGGTCCGGAGGCCGCGCCCGGATTTGCAAAAACTAGAATGAGTTCTGAAGTCGTACTTGATAACGGGTTACAAGAAAAACCAGTAATTAAAATGATAGTCGACGATGAAACAGTTGCTATATTAAGTGGCCAGTCTTTTATAGGAGGCGTTACTCTATCTGCAGAGGGATTTAGTAGAGTTTATCGCGGGCTTACATTAAAAAATTATAATAATCTAACTAGATACAGTACCACAACTACTGATGTATTATTCCACGGCATAGTTGAGCAGTTAGACGAATCATATCCGAGACGTGACCAAGACGAACATATTACTGGCAATTGGATTTTTGATGATTTCAAACTATTACAATTTGGATCTGCGGGCAATAGTGCAATCAAGTTTCAAAGTTTCGGCGGCGGCTTTCCTCCTACACTAGAACTAAGTCACGGTGCAGGAACTATTACTTTTGCTAGTTACAATGGCTCGTTAATCTATAACGGGGAATCGGTAGTTCCTAATGTAACAAATACTCAAGACCTTGGCGCCGCGGCATATAAATTTAATAATGTCTATACTAAAACTTTAAATTCCGGCGGTCCACTATTAGGCTCATCGATTAGCGGAGTATGGAGTCTTGCGCAAGACGCCGAGTTTAACCCGAACAGCGATAACGGCAACAATTTAGGTAAAGCATCTTTAAGATTTAAAGACATTTATACTTTTGGTATAAATTCGGGTGCTGACCAGGGATTTATAAAAGGAAACTGGGCATTAGACTCTGCTATTGAATTTTTACCTAGGGTTGATAGTACAAATGACCTCGGAGCATCTACTAGAAAATTTAAAATAGTTTACACTAATGGAATTGCAACCGACGATCCTTATACTGCCCTAAATGTAACAGGACAACTTACAGTTGACGGGACTATAGTTCCAGCGATAGATAACCAATATAATATTGGCGATCCTGCAAAGACATATAATACAATATATACAAAATCTGTTGAGACAGAAACAGCAACAGTCGGCGCACTGAACGCAACAGTACAGCAGTTGTTGGACAGTTTTGGTAATACCATTAGCCGCTTTGATAGAGATGCGCAATTAACTTCAAACAGCGATTCGCGATTACCTACCCAAAGATCCGTTAAAGCCTATGTTGATTCTGTGCGTAACGGCATAATTTTGCAAATCGCGGCACTTCAGCAAACATTACAAAATCAAATTAATGCTTTAGATATTGTTCCGATTGGTACAGTTTTCTATACAGCAACAAGTAACTGCCCTGCAGGATTCCTTGTATGCGACGGAAGCTCTCTTGTTGTTGCAACATATCAAAGACTGTTCAATGCAATTGGATATACATATGGTGGATCAGGTGCTAATTTTAGATTGCCAGATTTACGAGGCGAATTTATTCGAGGATTTGATGCCGGCAGAGGTGTTGACTCCGGTCGTATTTTTGGTGCCGCACAAGGTGAACAATCTAAATTACCACAACATTACCATGCAATGCCAGGCGACGATCAATTAACCTTTGCAGGAAATACATCAGGATGGCCAAATAAAAGTCTTGCCCAATTTGGATACGATGCCCGATCAGTGGGAGGCGGAGGCGGACAACTTTGGTTAACTACGGATGCTCTTAATTTTGATGGCGTAACAATTAGCGGCGAGCCAGAAACTAGACCACGTAACGTTGCACTATTACCAATAATTAAATATTAAAACTATGCCATATACACTAAGAAAAACTAACGGAACAACACTTGCAATCATTCAAGATGGCGCAATTGAAACGTCTACGGACTTAACTTTTGTAGGTAAAAACTATGCAGGGTACGGCCAAACAGTTAACGAAAATTTCCTACAGCTATTAGAAAATTTTGCAAGTTCAAAGATTCCAGAAAAGCCGTTAACAGGGCAACTGTATTTTGATACAGGGGTACTAAAATTAAAAGTATTTGATGGTGTTAGGTTTAAAAGTCTAACAGTTACTGATACTAATAATAAACGTCCTAGCGATTTACGAATAGGGGATCAATGGTTTGATCCAGTAAATCAAAAATTATATGTTTATAATGGTTCTGATTATGTTATGATCGGACCAGAAAAAGCAGTGACCGCATTGCAGTCTCAAGTTGCAGGTATAGTAGTACAAGATAGTATCGGTAGTTCATATACTGTTTTACAATCAAGTGTGGGCTCTGGCCCGGGCACAATGACTGCAATATTTTCACCGAATGCATTTACTCCTAATAGTCAAAGTACTATTGTCACAGAACAATTTTTTGGAAACGTTGCTAGAGGCATTACATTGCCTGGAACTACCGCAGTACTGGGAACTAAAGATACTACTGTTATCGGAGCACTTCCTGCAAAAAATAATCAATGGATTTTCTTTGGTGCGGCAGGGTCTTCATGGGGAATGGTTGAAAGAGATGCGTTGGGAGAAAACGTATTCTACGATGCTAAAAACTACATTCGTCGAGATGAATTTGCGGCATTCAGTGGATCTTTAAACATTAATAACAACGATGGTCTAACTATTGGTTTAAATCAAGTTATTCGTTTAAATGTAGATCCTGCAATCGGTAATGATCAACTTAATTTAACTAACCTACAAGCGACAAACATCAACTTCAACGGAAAATATAACGGAACATTTACTAATTTGTTAGCAATCGATTCCGGAGTTGGTTTTATTGCCCTAGTTCCAAATAAAGGTTTAGGGAACCCATCTACACCTACTGGTATTCCTGTAGATCTTGGAACAGAAACAAATAGATTTAGAAATGGCTATATAAAGAATTTGTATGCCAGCGTTCTTTCAACATCCACGAATGGTACAATACAAGGAACTTGGACACTATCTGCAGGTTCTAGTATTGTAGGTGGTAGCGTTGTTGCAACTACCGCAGTTACAGCAACCAACGCAGTAAATTTACAAAGTTATGATAATACAACATTTGTACATGCAAAAATAGATGAAACAGGGTTAAGTATCGCACAACGCCAATCAAACGGCACTCTAACTGTTGCAGGAGTTAATGCTGGTACTGGCGGCATTGCCTACCTAACTGGAGATTGGCGTGTAGGGACTTCTTCGTCTATTCAAGCAAGTACACTATTAGGCAGTGGAACATCTTCAAGCTATTTAGGCGCATCTTCTAATGCAACTAACAACACTATTGCTCAAAGAACTGACACCGGTGGATTGCTTGCCGCGTATGTACGTAGTCCTCAACTTCAAGCCGGTGCATTAGAAAGTTCAAATGGTAAAATAGTTGGTCAGTGGTCGCTAGAAGGTACAAGTTCTATGCAAGCTACGTTTGCTGACATTGCAGAAAGATACGAAGCGGATACCAAATATACTACAGGTACTGTTGTAATTATTGGTGGTTCAAAAGAAGTTACAGTAACTTCAGCAAGAGCATGTCCGCATGTTGCTGGAATAATTTCTACCAAGCCTGCGTTCAAGATGAATTATGCGGCCGGTGACGATGACACGCATCCTTATATTGCGTTAAAAGGTCGTGTACCTTGTAAAGTGATTGCTCCAGTTCATAAGTCAGACAGACTTGTTACATCAACAGTTGAAGGTTACGCAGAAGCCTTTAAAGAGGGTGATAGTCCAAATGCAGTTTTAGGAATTGCTTTAGAAGACTGGTTCGGTGAGCCCGGTGTTATAGAAGTAATGGTCAAATAAAAAGCACCCTAGGGTGCTTTTTTTATGCTTCGACTGTTTCGGCCTTTGCTTTCTTTTTTGGCGGATCCAATTCATCAGCTTGTTTACGTAATTTTGCGGCTTCCTTGTATAAGGCATCTGCTCTACTGCGCATTTCTGCTGGGCTCATTGTCTCTGTAGAAATTGTCGAGGATTTAACCTCTTCAACTTTTGCAATTTCTTTTTCTTCTACGGAACCAGAAGATGAAAGGTCATCAACAGTTACACCCTTTTGGGTAGCAATTAGTTGATTCAATTCGTCCAACTGAATAGAAGTTTTAGGTTCAGGAGTTACAAGCACACCCGAAGTAGGTACCTTCTTTAGATAACCGTTGGTATGTAAAAACGCCAACATGTTGCTACCATCTGGAAATTTGCGTACTGCTAACACATCTGCAATTTCATTAGATTGCTGTCCACTATCACTTTCGACGATACTCATAAGAGCATCGTGATAAGATTCTCCTAGACTAGCGGCGCCAATTACAAGGGCACTCTGTGAGTCTCCGGGCAAGGTGCGGTAAGCAATTACTACCTTGGCTCCGTTATTTTTCATTTTACCAACGTGTTTCATCGTAGGTCTCCTTAAGCGGGTTGTTTAACGCCGTCTTCTTTGCCTTCAGATGGTGGTAGTTGTTGTGGGTAAACTGCTTCTAAGAATGTATTCAACTTATTGAATACTGTACCAACAGCGGCCATTTCTGCGGCACGGAAAGCGCCTCTTTGTGCGGCTACATCAATAACTGCACGTAAGTTTGTTAGGTCTGCAATCGTAAGCTCTGGGTTACCAGCCGGTTGCTGTGCCTGTTCTGTACCAGCATCACCGCCAACTGATTCAGTTGCTTGAGCGCCGGTTCCTTTATCTAATTCTGCCATTTGTATCTCCTAATAATATTATTTGTGTAAGTATGGGCATGCCAGACTAAACATAGTTAGCTCAGCAGGATCTTCGAAGCCTAAATTCTGAGTTTCAATCATTTTGTTATTGTCATCAATTTTAAGCGATCTTGCCACAGCGTACCTTCCGTTTAGGTTATTATAAATCCAATTACTCATGTTGTCGATTTCCGCAGTTTTTACAGAAATCTTGGAAAAATGCTCAGGAACCCAATTTAACTTTCGAAGTCCTAGAACATTTAATGGATTTACACTTCCTTTTGCTAATGCCATAATATACCTACTTTATTTATAGTAAGCGTAATTGCCGAATGGTGGAATTATGGAATCAGTTCCGTGGATAACAAACAGCGTATCGCAGTAGTTTTCGTCACCCCATTCACCGCAAGGATAGCCATCTGTAAACATAATGAACTTCTTAGGCTCAATACCTTCTTCTTTCATAAATTCCCAGTTAGCTTCAAAATCAGTACCGCCACCGCCTTTTGGTTTATAGTCCATAATTTCGTCTGCATTATCACCAGTGAATTCTGCATAGTTGTAGATGGATGTATCAAAACACCACAGTTTTAATTTGAAGTCTTTGTACTCATCCATAATACCTTTAATTTCGCTTAAGAAGTCTTTAGCCATCTCGTCAGTAATACTTCCGCTCATATCAATGCTGGTGCAAACATCGATAGTTTCTTCGTTCATCATTCCAGGGAGAATGGCACCTGAGTGCATACTTTTGCGGTTTGGGCGACTAAAACTAAAATTGCTTTTAATGATGCTTTGAATTTGCATACGCAACAATTCACGCCAATCCATTTTAGGTTCAGTAAACTCTTTAATAAGACGTGCAACACCAGCCGGTACACGACCTGCGCCAGCGGCAGAAGCGGCACTCACCATTGCTTCTTTGATCTCATCGCGAATCTTTTTAAGATCCTCTTTGCTTAGTTTAGGACGACCCTTACCTTCTTGATCGCCATCTTTATCACCACCTCCACTACCTTCACCGTCTTCTTCTAAGTGCTCGTCGAGTAGTTCACCGAGTTCGGATAGGTCAATGTATTGAACTTTATCTTTAAGATCATCATAAATTTCTTCATAGCTCATTCCGCGATATTTGTTGTCTTGGAAGATTTTAATCTTTGACGGAACGTCACCGATTTTTTCATCTTTAAGAATTTGATTAACAGCAAAGTCTGCGGCAATGTTAGATAACTGAGGTTCGCGACTGTTACGACGGCCCATGTGGTCAAATACATTGTGCAATACTTCGTGAGCAAATCCGAACTCTGCTTCACGTGGAGTAAGTTTATCTACAAAGCCAATATTGTAATAAAAATTACGACCATCTGTTGCCAGCGTAGAACACCAATTGCTAGCATCGATTAATTTTAAACGAGTAGCCATATTGCCAAAGAACGGGTGTTTCAATAACAAGCCTACACGAGCTGTGATAAGTTTGTCTAGAACTTTAGCTTGTTCTTGTGGAGTGTAGACACGAGTTTTGTCTACCTTTGTTTTTTCTTGTTTCATTACAGTCATTTGTTACTCCGATGTCTAACTATATGTATATATTATACATTCAATTTACCAGTTTGTCAATAGTTTTCTTTAACAATATAGAAATGAGTTGCTGGATATTTTTCCAAAAGTTCTTGTTCTTTAATCCATTTATTCATATCTGGGGCAGTAAAAAATAATTTACTAGTGAGTCCTTCGACTGACTTATTTGTTCCTTTTTCTACTACTGAGAGATACCATGATTTTACAGCCATTATATTTTATCCTTTAAATTAAAAATAGGCCCCGGAGGGCCTATTTTAGTTCTCCATTGCTGAGATAATGTACTTACCGTATTGAGCATGGAAGCGATCAAAATTCTGCATTTTGGAACTATCGAACGGTAGTCCGTAGTTAGTAAGTGCAACCTTTGAACCCATAACAACTAATTCGGTTGGGAAATTATCCATCATAAAACCAAAGAAGTTATCAGCAAGTTTGTTCCATTCTTTGTTCTTTTTCTCGTGCTCTGTTTGAAGCTCATAGCACAGACTAATCACTAACGAATACATAGCGGAAATTTCTTTGATGTTAACTTTAGATACCTTACCGGACAAGATATCCTCCGGTTTAGGCATTTGCTTGGCGACCTTTCGGTGAGCCATGAACTTAACAGCTAGACCGTCACCAATAGCACCTGCCACGAGGTCAGTGAGCGTTGATTCTGGCAGGTCATCGTCGCCAAGCAAATCACTTACAAAAGACCAGCTACGTGGCGTAGCAAAGCTACGTGAGCTAGACTTTGGATCAAAGTCGTACAAGTCTTGTTTTGCAAAACCGATGTAACCTACTACTTGTTCGTGTACACGATTTGTAGTAGCCCACTCTTGCCAGTCATCAAAATTAACTTTCAATTCCAAGTGTAGGAAACGATTAGCCAACGGAGCAGGCATACGATAAGTTACACCTTTGTCAGTTTCACGATTACCTGCGGCAACAATACTAACACCCTTTGGCAAGTAATATGTACCTACACGGCGGTTCAAAATAAGTTGATAAGCCGCGGCCTGTGTAGCAGGTGCCGCAGAGTTAAGTTCGTCTAGGAACAGAATAGCAGTACTGTCTGGGTCGCTAGGAAGCTCAATTGGGGGAGCCCAACTCATTGTGCCCAAATTAGCATTATAAAATGGAATACCTTTAATGTCTGTGGGTTCCCACAAACTTAGGCGAACGTCAATGACTTCTCGATTTTGTTCTGCACCAATTTGGTGAACAATATCAGACTTACCAATACCTGGAGGGCCCCACATGAAAACCGGACGGTTTACTTTAAAGCATTTGCGGATAGCCGCTTTAGCTTCATTTGGGGATTGTGTGCGGTTTGCACTAACGCTTTCACCTTTTGCCATTTTTGACCTCTTTCTAAAAAACAATTAAAATACAACGCTCTATGTATATTATTATAGTGTCAGTAGTCTAGAATGTCAATAGTCGGTTTATCCAAAATGTGTTGTATTTTTACAACGGGCGATTAGCAACTTGTTTGGCTTTGCTGTATTTGGCAACATCGCCTGAGAACAATACAAGTTCTACAGCAATTTTTTCTTTAAAAACCCAAATGCTTTTCTTTTGGAGATAGTACGGAGAGTCAATATAACGATCCAAATATATAATTGTATTATTTGAAATCATAAATTCTTCGTCTTTTGGAAATTCTATTTCGTACCCTTTGTACTGCAATTTATTTTTCAATACATCAAAGCCTTGTTCGGTCAAACGAAAACCACCTGTCTTTTTCTCTCTTGGATTAGCCCAGATGGTTTTATAAAAATTTTCAAATTTTAATTCTGTATCACTTAGCTCGGCAAAGAGTTTTTGAGTTAAGTCACGCTTTGAAATCATTGTGGTTCTTGAATTAGTTCGCCCGTTGTTAATTTGTAAACTCCAAAATCGTTGCAGTTAAAAAGTTTGTTTAATTTCTCAGCAAGATTAAAAGCATGGCCGCTATTGGAAAAACTTACCTTTTTATATTTTGGCCCGAGTTGTTGTGCAACTACAGATGTAGTTTTTAGATTAACTGGTTTATTTTTATAAAAAACAGCCCAGATGGCGTCGGCTTCAAGAACTTGTTCAGTCTTGTATGTTTTCTTATTAGTGATTTCTAATAGAACGTTCGGCTTGGGTCTGCTCATGATAAAGTACGTCTCCACAAAATGTACGTACTTATTTATCACCCAATATTAAAAATTACCACCATCCATAGAGACTTGCGTATCTTGCGGTTGTGATGCTTGCTGTAATACTCGATCTAATTCACCTGCTAATCGAGTCATTATTACCGCTAGACTATCGCTTAACTGCTGAGTTTCGTCAGCAGTCAAAGTAACAACTTTTGCCCCTGATTTTTGTGCAATTCTGGCCTTTTCTAAGAAGTTTTCGACAGGAATCGTGTTCAATTGCTTCATGATTCTCTACTCATAGAGCTTAGTACTGTTTTCATCTCTAGCTCTGTTTTAAAGGGACCACGATTGTCGTATCGTTCTAGTGTAATAAGTTTTGGACAGAATGATTTAACCCATCCTTTACGGAACTTGATTACATAGTAACCTGCACAGTATTGGCTCTTAGACTTGTCGCTCTTTGAGTAAATTGGTAGCTTTTGCCTTACATCATATACTGGATTATAAGGTTTACTTGAACAAGGAAATTCATAAATTGAATAACCCTGTGCATCTATCTTACTGCTCAGTTTTTCTTTTTTAAGCTGTTCTTCGTTAATCGAAATACCAAACAAAGTTTGGAATACGGCTAAGTCTGCGATGTCAACCTTTCGGCCTTGGCGCATAAAACTATAGCCTTTTTTCTCTTTAGTAAGCGTACCTAACTTTTCGCCCTCTGCTTCAATAAGCCAGAACTTACCATCGATAAGTGCTTTTGTTTGTACCTCTGTCATATTTGCCTCCATGCAAAAATCTGTTTTATGCAAACACGTTTTATCGTATTCACAAACTTTCATACTGTGTATCTTGCGTTAAGCGGATCTGCGTAACTTTGAATTTGTTCTGTAACTTTAACAAGATCGTACGTGCCGCAAAACTTCATGAGTCTAATGCCAACTTGCGCTACATTCTTTTCTTTAGAAAATTCTGTAGCAAGAGTTTCTGCAATAATAGCCTTAATGTTATCTGGCTGTGCAGTAAGATCACATAGTTGTACATTACGCTGATAATCTTCTAGCACACGATGTTCGACACCTTCGTGGTCGGTCCAACGTTGTAACATCATATTGTTCCAAGACCATCCTTTTGCTCCTCGATCAGCAAAGGCCTCTTGGAGACCAACTTTATTCTTTGTGCCTTTCGTGCGTACTCCCGGATATGCAGAAAATACGTTGTCGCTTGTGTCGCCACGCATACACTTCTCAAAGAGTAACCATTCTGGGTCCGGTGCGCCTTTGACTTCATTAGTTTTCTTATCTTTAACAGGCTTACCCTTTTCATCAAAGTATCCTTCGTGTGTAGTTGTAACACCGCTTACGCCGTTATACTGTTTTACGTTAGGTGCAATTAATTGTGCAAAGTCGCCGTCTGTCGAAATAATAACGTGGTTATCATTTGGATGAGCTTGAATAAAGCCGGCAATCAAATCGTCTGCTTCTAATTGCTTGTGTTGCAATACGGTGCAGTTTGTTTTCTCATGCAAAAACGTTTTGAAGTCGTCAAATGTTTCCCAAAACAATTTGTCTTCTTCCATTTCTGTAGCAGACATTGCGTCTCTAGTTTCTTGTCGATTGCGTTTATAAGGAGCATAAAAGTCCTTGCGCCAGCTACGACCTTCTAGTGCGAAGATAACATGGGTACCATCAAAGTCTTTCCATGCTTTACGGACTGAATTTAAAATTACATGAAGACACATACCGACTTTGTCGTTCATATCTCCTCTTACTACATGTCTTGCTCTAAAAAACGTGTTAGCTGTGTCTACTAAAATATATGTCATGAAACCTCAGATCTACCGTTACCGATATTAGTTACGTTAATGAATCCAGCCCCTCTGCGATCCATTTCGATGCCCTCATCAAGAGCGACATCCCTGCACAAATCCTTAAACCACTGATCAACGATAGATTCTTCTGTATCGCCTTTATAACCAGCTTCTGTTAATTTTAATATAAAATACTCGTTCCAGTCAAGTTCAAAAAAACCATTTCTGATGTTATCAGTATTTATGTGTGTATTTAACACCGCAACATATGGCTCTTTTTTAGCAGTAGCCGCATCTTTTGGATTTAATGTTTCGGGCGATACATAGTCATTTGCTATACTTTTAGCTTTTCTGCGGTTAAAAAATGCTTTTAGTTTTTCCAATATCATATTCATATTACTATCCTTTGTTCTGGTAATTTTCTGTGCTGTACATTTACGTAGTTAGTTGTGCAAACCCACCTTTCTTGATCGCTTTGATTTGGTTGTGTTTGATGCTGTAACCATCCTGGAAAAAATAACACATCGCCAGTTACTGCACTAACTTCCCGCCATTCAAACAAACTTTTTTCATCATTGTTGTGTGTGTGAATACTGCGTAAATCAAAATGAGGATCTTTAAATTCAATGTATCCGCCATTTTCAGGTAATTGTAAATATGCAGTAATACTCAAGGCACACATTCCGTGTGCGTGTGCTAAAGTAGTTCCGCCTTTGTTATGACAGTTTACCCAACTATTGCTAATCCAATAAGGCATACTGCTCATCAATTTAAGTTGATCAAACATCACGTGCTGAGCAACTTTATGTTGCCAGTCGTAAAAATCTTTAAACGCAGGATGACCGTGAGGGGGAAGTTGTTGATTATAAACAGAACTACGAGCATCACCTTCTTCTAAACTTAGTGTTCCGCCCATTGGGGCATTGGACAAAATTTCTCTAGCAATATTGACATGCTCATCTGTGAATCCATCATAGTGTGCTTTAAACACTATCGGTGGATACGGATTGATTGCTTCGAAGTTCAAATCCTGCCCCATTTAATTTTAAGCCAAATACGTTCATGAATATAATAGTCGATACTTAAAAGAATATGTAGTGCTGTAGCAAACCCTGTAGCACTACCGATATCTCCAGTAAACAAATATGTCCAACCAATAGTAAACAGCCATGCAGTTATTCTATAAGTTAACATCCTTACTAGAGTTCTTTTTTTGGTCTCCATCAAGTTCCCCATTCGTTCTTGAAGAGTGGCACTTGTAGTCGATCACTGTACCGCCAGCCTTTTCGCATTGCCATTTCTGCCACTGCACGATTGTTAAGGGTATACACCCGCTCAACACCACCAACAGGCATAATATACACAGGACCTGTAAACCCTGCCGCACGATATTCCTCAACAGCTCGTTCAGCATCTTTAAGGTCCTCCTCTGTTGCTACTACAAACTTCAAATACACATACCCGTAATTTTCATAATCACACACTACTTCTGGTTTGATAGCATCATCCCACGGCTCGCCTGAGCAAGGAAGTTTAGCACTTACACTAAATGTGATCTCACGTTGAAAGTCTAAATTAGGCATTTGCCATTGGATTAGATAGTCTTTAAATCCTTTTGTTAACCGCATTGTACCGTTAGTTTCAAAAGTGATTTCTTTAAGACTTTGCATCCTAGGATGACTTAGTAAGTCTGGATAAGCACGTTGCCAACCTAGCAAAGGCTCACCGCCTGTAATAACAAGATGTTCATCCTGCCATTCTCCGTTCGGTAGCATTTCCATAATGCGTTCTACGATCCCATCAGTCTCAACTAACGGGCTAAGATCTTTAAAGCGAACATCCCAACTAGCGTAACTATCACAACCAGTTGACACTAGTGGGAGCTCATTATAATCTTTAAACTCTAAAATTCTTTCTGCAATAGCTTCACGTTCATCGGACAGTTCTCCACGTGGCATACCAAAACCTTGACAGGTAAAGTTACAACCAAATGTGCGTAGAAACACACTCGGGACCCCCATGTAGCGTCCTTCTCCTTGGATACTGTAAAACAGTTCTGCTAATTTAATCTTACTCATTCAGATCTTCCACTGGTACAACTATCGCTCCATAATTGTTGCGCTTGTTGTTTATATTCATTAAGTTCGTATTCTGCTTTTTTAGTCTGAAACTGTTCTTCTGATAAACCGTGCCAGCCTATGCATTTTCCAGTGGGACTGCGGCCACATCCGCATTTACCAATATCGTCGTTTGTTCTAACTTGCATTACGCTTCTCCTTTTAACGAATCCATAATTACTCTACGTTCTTTATTATACACTTGTTTTTGAAGGAAGTCAAGAAACTCTTGATGTTCCATCTTCTCTGCTTTATTTAGAATATTTTGGCAAGCCCGCAAATAATACCTACGTCTGGCCGCTTTGGTAACACCTTTCATATCTTCCACAGCAAATTGGAAAGTTCGGGTTAACGCATTAGCGGCTTCACTAGGTTTACCGTGCCATTCGACATCACCGTCTTGGGTAATAACTAGAACAGGTTGACTATTTTGATTGTTAAATTGGATACTGTTAGCCCCTGGATTAGTTTTGTTAATATGCAATCCAGATCCGGCAATCTTATATCCTGCTTGATATCCAACCGCAGTATTATACTGCCCGGTATTATTTGCCCAACTTGTGCCATATCCGCTGTACTGTAGTATCTGTCCAGACGTACCTGTTACTGGCTTAATCTTGCTTATACGATGGGCTTCGATAGTTCCCTTTGCCCGGGATTGTGTTGCGGACGCCGCCGATTGGATCTTCAACATCACCCTCCCGACGGGGGATAAGATGTATATGAGGCCAGTTGACAGTTTGTCCAGCAACTTGGCCGTAATTAAGTCCGATGTTGAAACCGCTGGCCTCTCCGGCTTCCACCATTCTTTTACCTTCGCGAACTGCGTCTTCAAAAGCATCATTTAAAACTCCAATTGTATTATGTTTTGGTACAAACAACAAGTGACCGGGAGTACAAGGGTACTTGTCATAATATACTGCAACGTGAAAGTCTTCTTTGTAAAGATTGTCCCACGGTGCTGTACTATCTTCAATGTAGTCTGGTAAGTTTTCAAACGCCTTCATAGATGCTTGACATTTTTTTAGTTTTTCAATTTTAGCATCTGCGGCTTTTTCAATGTTAGCCCAACTTACGATATCCATTTCTTGTAGGATATTAATCATAGCATACAGATCGCCAAGTTCTTCTTCTAAGTGCTCTCGATTAGTTTTTGGTTTGCCTGGTTTGTAGTTGTCTAACCCAAAGCGACTAATTTTAGAGACTGCTTGAATTACTTCAGCACATTCTTCTTGCAGAATATCCATTACTTCTTTTTGTTGCGTGTTCATTTTATTTCCTTTAAGGTTGGCGCATAGTTTCCTAAGTGTTGTACGGTAACAGCACTTGCATTAATGGCAAATATAATTGCCTTGTGTATGTCTAGGGTGTTTAGGTACTGATAACATAATGCTGATAAAAATGTATCTCCAGCACCGCATACGTCTGCAACTTCTACAGTTCTAGCACCGAATGCAAAATCATCATAGACAACTCCACGTTCTCCGTAGGTAACAATTAACCCAGACGGAACTCCTGTTGGAAAACTTGTAGCACGACTATGTTCGAGTTCGTTAATTTTAATAAAGCAACCTTCTAGTCTTGCTAGGTCTGTTTTCTTTGTATCAACAAAAATTGGACCAGAGAAGTTACACCGTAATTCTTCGATTAGCTCGTAGCTAACTGTACCTTTATTGTAATCGCTAATAACAATAGCATCATAATCGGGCAATGCTGTTTCTATGGTAATAGGAGCAGAGATAACATCTTTGTCAATACGGACTATTTGCTGTTTACTGCGAGTATCAATAAGTCTAGTCTTAGTAGAAGAGTCGCCGTGCAAAAATTGTACATTACACCCTAATGCTTCTAAATTCCTCCGTACATTACCAGCCATACCATCTTTAACGATATCATACTTAGGTACAAATACCGGTACTGGCGCTTCTGGACTGATGCGATCTACGCTACCGTATCTATATACGTCGACGCAATCATCCCCGACTAATAATATCTTGAATAGTTTTTGTTGTTGAATGTTCTGTTCTGTCATAGTAAATCACTGTTGGTACTAATTCTTTACCTACTACACTTCGATCTTTGTAGTCACTACCTTTGACCATAATATCGGGATCAAATATTTTAATTTTTTCTATCAATGATTCTTGACTATTGAAAAACCATACGTCATTAACTGCTTTAAGATTTTTTAATGCGAACTGTCTATCATTTTGATTATTGATAGGACGACCTTGTCCTTTAAGTTCTGTAACTCGTGCATCTGTGTCAATTAGTACTAATAGGTAATCACCTAAACTTTTAGCATAATTTAACATTTCGATATGTCCGCGATGCAGAATATCAAAGGTACCGTTAACTACTACTTTTGTCACGCTGGCTATCTCCTGGCATTACACGATAATTATCTTCTACGCTGTCTGGAGTCGACACTTCGATGATATCACCTTCTTCTAAACAAATGAGTCTATGTGGAAGTAATGGTTCATTATGCCACACACTATTTTTTTCTAACATCTTTGTATAAATCTTAGCATCTTTAGTATCAATATATTCAACTAAAAACTGCCCAGAAAGCACAAACCATGTTTCGTCTTTTTCTGCATGAAAATGCATACTAAATTTAGCACCGGTATTAAAGTGCATAAGTTTACCGCAGTATTTGTCGTTAGTTGCCCAAATTAATTCGTGCCCCCAACCTTTATCAACAAAGCCTACTTGCCTAGTCATTCTGGTAATTCCCTAAATCTCTGAAAGAAACTTTCTACATAGCAACTGAATTCTTTGTTATCACTGATTCTAATATAATATACCCAGAGATGATCATCTGTATATACGTTTTCTATTACACGAAACTTTTCCGAATCAGATCCTGACCAAAAACTGCCGGGCTTAGGCGGCTTAATTGGTTCTGTTGCTTTAACCCTATCTTCGGTTGTAAAAGTTGTCATTCTACACTCTCCTCAAACCAGTCGTCAACTTTACGTTCTGCTTCTTCTTGAGTTAATGCGTGTACAAAAAGTCTTGCAGGTTCGCCTACAGTATGTTGTATATCAAATTTGACAACGCCTGTTGGAATAAGATTCCAATCACGTTCTACAACAAACTCCTGCATATTTTTTGCTTTTTCGATCAATCGATCAGATAATTGTTTTACTGTTAATGTCATTTCTTCCACCACTCCTCATAAGGAAATTCGATCCAAATATCTTTTTCTGCTTTGTTTACTTCGAATGCAACATAGTCCATTTCTACTTTGCACTTGCTTGCTAAGTTATCAACGATAACTGCAAATCTTACATTGTTAGTCCACACAGTATCCCATACTGGGCTATCCGGAAAACATCCACTAGGCCAATCCTCTACTAACCAATTAATTGTAGCACCAGTATCGTTAATGTCGTCAACGACAAGAATCTTTTTACCCTCGAATGCATCTTCAGCCATCCACAAATTGCTTTCTGGGGATGCATCTGCATCACGCAAACTGATGTGAATAGTCTGCATTGGAACTTGCATATATTGACTAATCATTAATGCAGGTAAAAGCCCGCCACGAGTAATGCCTACAATGTAATCAGGCCGCCAATTACTATTTGTAATATTGCGGCAAATGTCTTGTACATAGCCGTTAAATTCACTTTGAGATATTATTAGCTTGTTCACTTCTGTCCTTTAAATATTGTTCATGTTGAACCCATTTCTGGGTTTCTAAACTTCCTGTTAAAAAACCCCATTCACGTTTATGCGGACCTGGCATAAACAAAGTCCAGGCCGTTACACCTGGTTCTAATTCGATGCGGTGGTAATCGGTTGGTTCACACATCCGAAAGTGTCCAGGTCCACGCCAGACTCGATATTCACCCCATTTTTGTCCTAGTGTATTAATTTTTGGAATCCATTCCCAATATCCACCTTTAAGAATTAATGTGACATAAGGCCAGGGATGATCATGAACATCGTCCGGATCGCCTTTTAGGAACTTGTGTAAAAATACGTTAAATGGAAATTTGTTTCGTTCTTTAAGAAACAAATAGTAACGCTCTAAATATGGTTCGTTATTAACACGATCATAAATGATACGCTTACGTCCTTTGTTATCTAACCAATTAAGAAATTTGTCGGTTAAGGTCATCTTGACTCCTGCATAGTTCATATACTAGTTTAAACTCATTCCAGCTGTTTTGTAAAGAGGGATATTGCTCACACATTCTTCCTAATTTAATTGCATCAATCTTGTATGTTTCTAAATATTTGGCTTGTTTATCAAGGTCCCAACTATCATCGTCATACATTTCGTACAGTACATCTTTAATATGTTTCACTGTTTGAGAGATTCCATTGTAATAATTTTACTAATTTCTTCTCCTAAATCCTTGTCATCTGTAATAATGTGTAGGGATCGATTGCTTTGATCTTTTCTACGATCGTAAAAATTAGTTTCGATAATCATTCCACCACTTGCTTTGTATGCAGTAAATCGAATACCTTTGTCACTATCTAATTGCTCATGATCGACTGTTAGCGATCTCGTGCAATTAAGACTGACATATTGATCCTCTTCTATAGAGTCATCTGTTAGTACCCAATTTCTAATTTTTGTTTTAAACCAACCCATATTATTCCTTGATTGTGGCATCGGGGTCTACTGCAAGACCCTGCCATTCTTTAATTTTAATTTCTTCAGTCTCCGGAGTATCTTCACCCCATGCGCTGATCCAACGTGACCCAGTCCATTTAGCCTGATATGTATACCCACTTTTTCCAGTAGTCTTGATCATATAGTTGCCTTCACGGACAGGTTTAACTTTCTTTGGAAACCAGTCTGTCATTGGATATTCGATGTCATCCATTGTTGTATACTTTTCCCATTTGCCTGTTTCTTTATTAGAACCTGCAATATACATTCCAAAGTCGCTACTCTTGCCATCTGTGCTACCACCCCAGTTGTCGATGTCTTCATCATCATAGGTCACGCTGTTGACCAGTTCCTCACCGTCAATTTCATCGTAGCTTAGAGTTAACTTAGTAATGTCAAATGGCATGGTAAGGGGTAAGTCTGCTTCAAAGAATGTGCCTTTTTCGTTTGAATTGCCGATGAATACCACAGTACCAGCTGGCTTCTCATCAATCCATACTTCGTCACCGCAGTCCCATTCTGGACTATCATCACTGCCACCATCGCAATCTTCTAGGCTACGTTCATAAACAACATCACCATTCTCATCTTCAATTTGAAGTGTGCCGGCATTACGGCTAACACCGTGTGCGTGTGCCATATCATCGCATTCATACCAGCTACCTGGCGGAAATGGTTGCATTTC
>Ga0114976_10000010_pt1 | contig 94440 bp, 144 predicted proteins | sample S_130805_EF_Meta_FD_87319 | JGI IMG/M metagenome (GOLD analysis project Ga0114976, IMG submission 87319) | Freshwater microbial communities from Lake Simoncouche, Canada to study carbon cycling - S_130805_EF_MetaG | ecosystem: Environmental > Aquatic > Freshwater > Lake | place: Lake... | reverse complement strand
CACAAACATTGTTGTGGAAGATGAAAGGTGGCAAGGTGTCAGCTGACTCTATTGGTTATTCTTCGTCATTCTTTCAGGATTCGGATGTTATTCTTGGTCTTGAGCCAGTTGAGTCGGATGATGAGATTCGTATTTTGAAGGTTGTGCAGGCTCGTAACTGTCCTCCATCGGAGACTTCGATTACTTGGAAGTGGGACACAGGTTGTTTCCATGATGAGTCTGCGGCTGGTTCTTGTAAGTTTTGCACTCCTTGGTCGGCTAAATACTAATGCTAGTTGATATTCTTTTAGTTCTTGATGCTCTTGGTATTGAGCATGATGAGCGGGGTGTAGAGTCTCACGCTTTATGCCCTATGCATCATGCTCGTACCGGTCGTGTAGATAACTCTCCATCTTGGTGGATTAATACTGAGACTGGTATGCACATCTGCTTCTCGTGTGGATACAAGGGTAACTTAGTCCAGTTAGTCTGTGACGTTAATGAGTTCTACAAGGATGTCTGGGGCAAGGACTACGCATATGACTATGTAGCTGCTCGTTTATGGTTGTCTCAGGTTTCTGAGATTCCTATTGAGAAGTTGCTTGAGATGATTCAGTCATTGCCTAATCGGATTGAGGCCATGCCTAAGCCGTTGGCAATGTCAGAGGCTCGTCTTGCTGTGTTTGTTGCACCACCATTAGAAGAGCTAGCCAAGCGTAATATTACTCCTGAGGTTGCAGAGAAGTATGGTATTCTTTGGGATGAGAAAAAAGCAGCTTGGGTTCTTCCACTGCGTGAGCCAGAGAATAACAAGTTGATGGGATGGCAAGAAAAAGGTACTGTACATCGCACATTCTTCAACCGTCCTGGTGGTCTACAGAAATCTAAAACTTTGTTTGGTGCAGAGAATCAGCGTGATGATGTAGTTATTGTTGTAGAATCTCCACTTGATTGTGCACGTATAGCTAGTGCAGGCATTGCTGGTGCCGTGGCTATTTGTGGTTCTTCTATATCAGAAGAGCAGGTCAAGCTTCTTAGGCGTTCTGACAAGATTATTGCTGCCTTTGACCAAGATGCTGCAGGGTACAAAGCATCAGAGGAGCTACGCAAGCTTGCCCGTAAATACGGTTTAAATCTGTTCTTTTTCAGCTATCCTAGTAGTGGAGCAAAAGACCCTGGTGATTTAACAGATGATGAGATTGCGTGGGGTATTGCCAACGCTAAATCGTCAATACTTGGAGAATCGTCTTATGTTCAAAGGGACACTGAAACCGTATCAAACTGAAGCCGTTAAGAAAATGGTTTCTCAGCAACGCATACTAGTTGCTTATGAAATGGGTCTAGGTAAAACTCCTATGACTATTGCGGCTATTGAAGCCCTCAAACCTAAACTTACTCTTGTACTTTGCCTTGCTAGCCTTAAATACCAGTGGCAAAAAGAGATTGAAAAGTTTAGCGACTCCACAGCTGTTGTTATTGATGGCACACCAACTCAACGATTTAAACAATACGCAACTGCTGAAGAGCATAATTATATTATTATGAACTATGAGCAGGTAGTAAACGACTGGGACTACCTAAAGAACTTTGATTTTGGGGCTATAGTTTGCGATGAAGCAACAGCTATTAAAGGCTTCCGAGCTAAGCGAGCTAAAAAGGTTAAAGACCTTTCTAAAAACATTCCTATTAGATTTGCACTGACGGGTACTCCAATTGAGAATGGCAAGCCTGAAGAAATATACTCTATTATGCAGTTCATTGACCCTAAAGTTTTGGGTAGATTTGATTTGTTTGACAAGACATTTATTGTACGAAACCATTTTGGTGGAGTTCAGCGATACCGAAACCTGCAAACGTTACATGACATACTGGTTAAACATTCTGTACGCAAGTCTCAGAAGGACGAGGATGTAAAGCCGTACCTTCCTGATGCGGTGTACCGAGAACCTATGCTAGTCAATCTAGATAGTACTGCAGCAAAAATATACACTTATATATCAGAAGACTTGTATGGTCTTTTAATGGATGCTCGAGAAATGTTTGGTGCCAACTTTAATCTGGCAGCACACTACGGTCAGACTTACGATGCAGGTGACCCAGCAAATGAACTGCGGGGGCAAATAATGTCTAGAATTTCAGCGTTACGAATGCTGTGTTCTAGCCCTAGTTCTTTAGTAAAGAGTGCGGCTAACTTTGAAAAACAAACCGGTGGAAGTATGTACATACATTCTTTAGGAGAGCTATTAACTGGCTTGACCAGGAATAACAAGCTGGACTATACTGTTACTTATCTTAAAGAACATTTAAATATTGCGGACTCATACAAAGCCGTAGTGTTTTCTTCTTATCTAGACTCCGTGGATTCTATAGTTAAAGAGCTAGAAAAAAATAATATTAAAGCAGTACCATATACAGGAGAGATGAATGCAAAGCAAAAAGAAGACGCCAAGGTTAGATTCCAAACAACACCTGATATCCGCGTTTTGGTCAGCTCTGATGCTGGTGGTTACGGTGTGGATTTGCCTCAAGCTAACTTATTAGTAAACTACGACCAACCCTGGTCTTCTGGACTTTCTGTACAACGTAACGGTAGAATAAACCGTACGTCAAGCGATTGGACAACAATTACAATTCAAGATATACTAGTTAATGGTTCAATTGAGCAGCGTCAGTATGACATGCTTAAGCAGAAGGGCGCTGTTGCAGGAGCAATCCTGGATGGAGCTAACATCAACTCTAAAGGTGGAGTTGACTTAACTGTTGGAAGTCTGATAAACTTCTTAACAGACAAACTACTATAGGAGGCAAAAATGGCAAATCTAATACCTGAAGAAGGTCGCGTAGCTAATCCTGATGATTTTAACTCACAGGTACGTGAATACATAAAAATTAAAAATTCAATGGAAATCTTTGAGGCCCGTGCTAAAGAGCTTCGTGAAAAACTATTTGCAGTTCTAGATGACGAGGGTCTTGAAGACGAAAAGGGTAATCTTCAGTTTGATTTAGAAACCCCTGTTGATAGCGTTGTTCGTTTAGAAAAGCAACGTCGTTCTAGCCGTAAACTAAATGAGTTCCGTGCAGAAGAAATCATTGATGAAGTAGGCATCGGAGACGATATATACGAAATGAAACGGGTTATTAATGAGGACTCACTAATGGCGGCTTATTACCAAGATAAGCTTACAGAAGACCAACTAGATGAAATGTTCCCAGTCACAGTAACTTGGGCTCTACGCACAGTAAAGAAATAATAATGGCAGGAATGCGTAGTGATGCAGAGATTCTCAAAGCTTTTGAGGGTCTAGACCGCGCACCTGGTTCAAAACAAAAACGTCGTGAGTCTACTCCAGTAGCAGACAAGCGTCGTAAGGTAGCTTCCGGTGAGTCTAATGGTTGGGATAACAATCCAATAATTAAGACTCTTAAGGGAGTTGAAACAGAAGTTTTTACAATTAAGGCTCTAGCGTTAGCATTAGACAAACAGGTAGTAACTATTCGTTTGTGGGAGAAAAAAGGTTATATACCAATTGCTCCATATCGCTTGCGTTCTAAGTCACTTAATGGTAAAAAGGTAAATGGTAATCGCGTTTATACTAAAAAGTTAATTGAGATTGCCATTGAGGAGTTTGCAAAACGTGGGCTCCTTGGCTCCGCCCGTGTAGAATGGAAAGACTTGCACGATTTAACAGAAACACTTGTGCAAAGATGGAAAGACGCACTATAATGTAATAGTAGGCAGATTGCCTCAAGTAAATAAAGTAGTCGCAAGACTCAAGACAAGAAAGTAAATTATGACATACTCACCAAGCGTTAACGCAGACAGCTACCTAGCCGAAGACACCGTTGACATTGCCCCAAAGCACGGCACCACTGTCCAGTCTGGATGGGGAGCTGCTGCAACAGCACTAAAGCCAAAGCGTGAAGCAGGGGACTACCCGACTGACTTCCGTTTCAGCGACCAAGCACAACTTGTCCGTTTTATGCAGGACGAGCCATTCGCAGTTTATGAAATGCACTGGATTGATGCCATCAAGGAAGGCCGTCGCTCATTTGTTTGTTTAGGTGACGAGTGTCCACTATGTACTATTGCTGGTGACAAGCCTCGCCCTAAGTTTGCATTCAACATCATCGTTCTATCTGACGGTGAGCCAAACGTACAGATTATGACTGCGCCACCGTCATTCGCTCGTCAGCTACAGGCTGCAAACGATGACCCACGTCGTGGTCCACTAACCAAGTACTACTGGGCTGTATCTCGTACAGGTTCAGGCAACACGACCCAATACACACTTGACCGTGTACGTGGAACTGACCTTGCAGACGAGTGGGAGCTGGATGATGAAAGTATTATTACTTTCGCAGCTACTGCGGTAGCATATGACAAGAGCGCAGTCTACGTGAGCCCCCGCGAAGACCTGCTAAAGGTTGCTCGCCAGCTCATTTCCTAACCACTCAATACTGTGGGGGGTCAGGGTTTTTGAAACGCCTTTCTACCTGACCCTCCACTCTTTTTATAAGGGGCTCTTATGAACATAATTACAACTGTCAAACAGTTACAAGAATTTGTGGAGTACTACTCCAAAGTCGATGCATTTGCGTTTGACGTAGAAACAATTGGCGATAATCGCTTATACCCAGTCATTAATGATGTCTGTTGGATTTCTTTTGCAACCGAAGGACGTGTAGATGTTATTCCTATGGGGCACCCTAATGGTGAACTTCAAGGCCATGATAAACCTCTTCTCCTACAAGGCCAGCGTCGTCTAGCCGAAGGTAAGGCTCTGCTTGAGTCCCATTACTCTAAAGATGAGCGTAAGTGGACAGCTAAATTTGGTGAGCCTCCAGTTCAATTGACTCCTCGCCAAGTTTTTGATGCTATTGAGCCAATAATGTTTGGTCCACAACTAAAGGTTGCACATAACGCAAAGTTTGATTTAAAATCTATTGCAAAATACTACGGTGGTCGTGTTCCTGCAGGGCCTCACTTTGATACTCTTATGGCTTCTTTTATTATTAACAATCTTAATAAATTTGATTTAGGTTTAAAGTCGTGTGTTCTTAGAGAGCTTCACGTAGATATGGAAAAAGGAGTCGGTGAAAATGTCGCTTTACACAGTTTTTCTGATGTTGCTAATTATTCTGGTATTGACGCAGAACTAACTTGGAAATTATATCAAGCATTAGCTCCAAGGATTACTGGGAACCTACAGAAGGTCTGGACCTTGGAGATGGATGTGCTAGTTGCCCTATGCGATATGGAGTTAACTGGTGCTTATATTGACCAAGATGCTCTTAAGATTCTTGCTCAAGAGATTGAGAAAGGCAAGCAGGATGCTGAGGCTCGTTGCTACAAGATTGCTGGCAAAGCTTTCTCTATCAACTCAGTTCCAGTCAAGCAGGAGTTATTATTTGGTGGAGAGTCTCCACGTATTAGGCCAAACACAAAGTTCAAGCACGTTTTGACTCTTAAAGGATTTGAAGCACAAAAGAACAAAGAAGAGTTGAATCAGGCTCATTATTCAGTTTCAGCTGAGGCACTTGAGTTTTATCGTGGTAAAGATGACCTAGTAGACGCTTTGTTGCAATATCAAGACTTAAATAAACTTATGACTACTTACGTAACTCCCTACACCGGTGGAGAAGTCAAACGTACAACCAATGGCAAAATAAAGATTGAAGAGCGTAAGAGCCTTCTTATAAATGGTCGGGTCCATACTAACTTTAAAGCACATGGAGCAGAAACAGGTAGGTTCTCATCCAGCGAGCCTAACCTACAAAACATCCCGTCATCAGGTGACTACGGTAAGTTAGTACGTAATCTTTTTGTTGCTCCTCCAGGTCACAAGTTAGTTGTTGCCGACTACTCTCAGATTGAGCCACGTATTATTGCTTCTTTCTCAGATGACGAGGTCCTTGTAAAGAACTACCTCGATGGTGGTGACGTCTACACCGCGATTGGTGATACTATGGGTGTTGACCGCAAAGCCGGTAAGGTTCTTGTATTGGCTATCTCGTATGGTGTAGGACCAGATAAGATTGCCGCATCTGTTGGCTGTTCTTTAAAAGAGGCAAAAGACTTACTCAATCGCTTTGAGGCAGAGTTTTCTTCTATATCAAAATACAAAGCCAAGGTTATCCGTATGGCAAAAGATGCAGGTAAGATACCGTTCGTAGAAACTATGTTTGGTCGTCGTCGCTACATCCCTGAGCTATTATCAAAAGATTTTAGTATGTTGGGTCGTGCAGAGCGTCAAGCATTTAATACTATGATTCAAGGCTCAGCTGCAGATATTATGAAACTAGCCCTTATCAGGGCTCACTCATGTTTCAAAGACGACCCAGAAGTAAACGTTATTCTTACTGTTCATGATGAATTGGTGACTATCACTCCAGAGCACAAAGCAGAAGAAGTAGCTAACGCAATCCGCCAATCTATGGAGGGTATCCACCTCAAGCAAATCAAAGTCCCACTTCTTGCTGATGTGCAAATCGTTGACAAGTGGGGAGAGGCAAAGTAATGTCAAAAAAAAAGAAAAAGAAAAATAAAAAAGTAAATGACCCTGTATCTTTATCAGAAGTAACATCACGTTTACGTGGGTTTTTGATAGACTCTCAGATTCAAAATGCTCATGAACTAGCAGTAATACTAGGATGCTCACCTCTCAGCGAGGAACTACGGGAGATGGAAGAAGATGAAAGCGACAAGCGTGTTGAACGCATCTCTCATCTAGTTCCTCTTTTATTTGCGCAATCTCATGCTCTTGCTGAAAGTTCAGTAGAGTACCAAAAGTCAAATATTAATAAAGAGGTCGATGGACTAACTAACGAAACTTGGTGGGAATCACGCAAGCTTCTTGAGCAGGTTGCTATGTCAGCTTTACTTGGTTCAGTATCTCAGCTAGTTGATATGGGGCTTTTAAAGCTCCCGAAAGGAAAGAAGAAATGAATAACGCAGATTGGTGGGCTAAAAAGCTAGGTCAACCACAGGTCCCTCAAGGCCGTCCTGACCCAACTCCGGGAATGCCACCTTCACAACAACCTATGCAGCCGATGCCTTCCTTTCAACAACCGCAGGTTAGTAAAGCGCAATCTGCTAACCAGGTTGCTACTTGTCCTGACTGCGGGTCGGGCAATTACTTTGCTGCAACGGCTCAAACGTCATTCCGTTGTTACGACTGCGGCTATCCCATACAACAGTCTGGCTCACGTTACGGTGGCCTCGCTGGTGCGAACGTTACAGGAACACCGCAAGCAGCAACAGGAAATAGCAGCACCAGTGGATTTAGCGCAATACCAGATGGCTATGGAGCCAACGGACAAAAGTTAGGATAATAAAATGGATGAATTACAAATTAAATTAATTAAAGACAAAACTTTTTTGGATATAAGAGAGAAAGTTGCTACAATATTAGTAGAGCAAAATATATTAGATACACACAATGGCTCTGTTGGATGGTGGGTGCACAACAGCACCCCAACATTCATCTCACTATACGATGTACTGGAGGAAGCTCGTGATTAATTCCGAGGCACTAAAAATTATGGTTGCTCTTAACAAAAAGTTAGGAGAAGGCTCTGTTGTAATAGGAGGAAATATTCGTGAAGACCTTATTGGACATGCTACCACTGGCTCTACCACTTTTGATTACGTTCTTGGTGGGGGCTTCCCTACTAATCAGTGGAACGAACTCATTGGTGAACCAAGCCACGGGAAAACAGCTATTGCTCTTAAAACAATCGCGGCTAACCAGGCGCTTGACCCAGAATATACCACAGTATGGGTTGCTGCAGAGCAGTGGGTTCCAGAGTACGCCGAAATGTGTGGAGTAGATAGCAGTCGTGTAATTGTTATTGAAACTAATATTATGGAAGAAGCTTTTGATGCTGTACTAGCTTTTGCCGAGTCTAAGTCAGTTGATGCTATTGTCATTGACTCTCTCCCCGCATTAGTTCCAGGGCCTGAAGATGAAAAGAACATGGGTGAGATGACTGTTGGTCGTGGAGCTCTTATCACCAACAAGTTCTTCCGCAAAGCTGGAATGGCCATGAAGCGTAGCCTAACAGAAGACGAACGCCCTATTCTAGGAATTATTATTAATCAGTGGCGTATGAAGATTGGAGTAATGCACGGAGACCCACGTACTACTCCAGGTGGTGTAGGTAAAGACTACGCTTACTTCACACGCTCAGAAGTTAAGCGTGATGAGTGGATTGAGACTGGTTCAGGTAACAACAAGGTGCGTGTAGGCCAGCGTATTAAGATTCGTGTTATTAAGAACAAGACTGCCCCACCACAGCAGATTGCTTATATTGATTATTACTTTAGTGACCACAGCATCTATCATGCCGGAGAATACGATAAGGCAAAAGAAGTTGCAGCTATGGTTATTATTAAAGAGATTGTTGACCGTCGTGGAGGATGGATTTATTACGGAGAGCGTAAGTGGCAGGGCCAAGAAGCACTTGTTACATCCATTCGCGAAGAGGTTGACTTGTTTGAAGAATTACGTGATAAAGTACTTTCCACTCCAACTGGCCCTATGGCGGTGACTGAGTAGTGAAAAGCGAAGGACAGAAGCAGTCCCAGAAGCACGAGAAACGCCTCGCTAAAGCTGTAGGAGGGCAAACCACGGCTGCTTCTGGGGCCTTCTGGTCCCGTAAAGGTGATGTACGTAGTGACACACTTTTAATTGAGCATAAATGGACAGGAAAGAAATCAAAAACTATTAGCTCCGCAGAGTTGAAGAAAATCAGCGATGAGGCTATTATGGATGGTAGGCTTCCAGTATTTGGAATTCACTTAGATGGAAAAGATTATGTCATTCTAATGGAGACGGACTTCTTAGAATTATGGGATAAACTTAATGCAAACGTTTAATCTAAATGATTTAGAGTGGATTAATGATTCTGCTTGCAAAGATATACCAAACCCTGATATATTTTTTCCACCGAGAGATAAAGCTCTTTATAAACCAACAGCAGATGCAGCAAAAAGATATTGTTTTGGAGTAGACGGGGAAGTTCCACCTTGCCCAGTTCGTAAAGAATGTCTGTGGTCTGCAATAGAATCAGATGAGCAACATGGAATATGGGGCGGGTTAAGTCACCGTGAAAGAAATGCACTTGTGCGTAAATGGCAAAGGCAGTATAAAGATAGTATGACCTTGAAAGAATATGTCTTTCAATTAAATAAAAAGGAAAAGTAAATGGCGGTATCATCAAGTAAATCAGACCTTGCAAGGTTCTTAGATGCAAAAAAGAAACCAACACGTTTAATGGGAGATATTGAACGTCACCTCATGGCACGTCCTGTGGGTGACCGTAGTACGACTGTACTTCACCCATCAGAAATTATTAAAAGGGATTACTGTCGTCGTGCAGGATTCTTCCTACTAAGTGGCCACACTAAAATTGCTGAAAAGCCTAACCTACGGTTGCAGTCTATTTTTGACGAGGGCCACACAATCCACGCTAAATGGCAACGTTGGTTCCAGGAAATGGGTGTACTTTACGGTCGCTTTGGTTGTACCGGGTGTGGGTTTTCTTATTTTGGCATTGGAAAAATTACCTGTGATAATTGTGGACGTGACACTGTAGAGTACCGTGAAGTTACTCTTATTGACGATGAACTACGTATTGCTGGTCACACTGACGGCTGGATTAAAGGTATTGGAGACGATACCCTAATTGAAATAAAATCTATTGGTCCAGGAACTATTCGCTCAGAAGCTCCTAACTTGTTTATGGATGCCGATGGTAACTTTATGGAGGCATGGAAGAACGTTCGTCGCCCATTCCCTACTCACATTATGCAGGGTCAGGTTTACCTTGAACTTATGCAACGTATGGGCCACGATGTAAACGAGATTGTATTTATTTATGAACTCAAAGCTGACCAAGATTATAAAGAGTTTAGTGTTAAGCGTGATTACGAGCTTGTACGTCACGTGTTTGACAACGCTAAATTAGTTGTAGATGCCGTAGAGGCTGGTATTGCACCAGAGTGTAATAACGTTCCTGGCGGAACATGCAAGCAGTGTGCACCATATAAGGAGGACTAATGAGTGCAATGGAGAAGTTTAAAGACTGGGGCCTTACCTTCTACAAGCCGGAAGGTGAGCAGGTAAGGTTACCGTCAGATATAACAACACTTGATTCAGAGGAGCTAGGTGAACTCTTTACTCGCCTAACTGCTTGGACTGATTATATTAACTCTCAGTTAACCATGGCTCAACTGGAAGAACGTGGAGCCCTTAAGAAGAAAGACTTTACTGAAAACACTATGCTAATTAGGCGTATGGGTTCTCAGGCAAAGGGTGAGCGTATCACAGCTATCAAAGCAGAAGTCTCTATTAATACAGAGATTGTGCAACTTGACAACGATTATGAAGAGAAGTATGCTTATCGTAAGTTAGTTGAAATGCTACTTACAAATCACGAGCGTGACCTATCCTTGGTTAGCCGTGAAATCACACGTCGTTCTAATGATTATAGGAGGAATATATAATGGGATATATGAAGGAACTGTACACAGACATGCATACAGAAAAACTAGAAGAAGAAGATAATATGGGAAAATTTGAAGAGTTACCAGAATTTATGAAAGAAGAAATTCGTAAAAATGGTTTAAACACAAAGTTTGAAGAGGCTGTTCAACAGAAGTTTCAACATGCAAAGCACGTACTTCTTAGCAAGCACAAAGACTATGGACCAAAAAATATTGCACATAGTCCAGGTGGACCACTGAACGGTTTGCGTGTTCGTATGTGGGATAAGTTTGCTCGCATCAACCATTTGATTGACAACAAGGCTAGACCTGAGAATGAAAGTTTACGTGACTCATTCTTGGACATGGCTAACTATGCTATTATTGCAATGCTAGTATTAGATGGAGAGTGGCCAAATGAATAGTGCAGTAGTAATTGTAATAGGGCTAGTTATTGGGTATGTAAGTATGAAGTTAGCTATGAAATTAATTGACAAATTAGGAGATAAATAATGAAAGCACAAGGATTTGAACCACGTTTTGACCGCGACATGGAACGTGGTGAAGTAGGTGAACAACTACTAGATTTACTGTTTGAAGACAGCAAGGACCCTAATGTAACTATTGAAGTCAAAACGGACTATAAAACTAACATTACTGGGAACATTTACGTTGAAACTCATAAGTATCGTGATGGCAAAGTAGAGGATGCAGTTCCTTCAGGAATTAACGGTACAGAGTCTAAATGGTGGGCTCAGGCGTCCCCTGATGGTACCGCTGTGCTCTTAATTAAGACAGAAGCGCTACGTAAGTATATCGACCTTGTAGAGCCTCCAAAGAGCTCACAGCCCATTTCTAACGCACATTCTGCTGCTAGCCTAGGGCTACTAGTTTCTATGAAAGGCCTAATGAAATATTTAAAGATGTGGAAGTCTACGGACTAGGTATATAATGAAGATTAAGGAATTTGATGGAGGCCTCCTCCCAGGCAACCAAGAAGTAACTATAGGTATTGACCAATCACTAACAGGGTTCGCTCTCTCGGTGGTGTCTGTTGAGTTCCCTAATCTGCATATGACTTGGGTTGCAAAATCCGAGTACCGAGGTATTCAACGCCTTGTTGATATCTACAACTGGCTTGATGGCAAAATATTTGAATTTCAATATCATGGCTGGACTATTAAAGACTCAGCAATGGAAGGCACTGTTTTAGCTTCCCATTCTGCCCTGGCTTTGGGAGAACTAGCCGCTATAGTAAAGCTAGTACTTTGGTATAGACTTCCTGAACCTCCTCTTCAAATACCCCCAATGACACTTAAAAAGTATGCTACAGGCAAAGGTACTGCCAAGAAGCAAGAAATGCTTCTACAGATGTACAAACGTTGGGGAGTAGAATTTAATGATGATAACGCCGCAGATGCGTATGCTCTAGCTAGACTGGCCTCAGGGTCAGCAATTGATGCTATTGAGCGAGAAACCCAAGAAAAAATAAAAGACGACAAATACAGGGATTTTATAGAGTAAAACCTGTAATCTTAATATGAGGATGGCATACAACCCGTACACCCAAGGAATACAAATGAGTGAAGAATTAGTCGTCCCATCAACCGAAGAACCCTTTCTTCGAGTTTCAGCTGGGTCAAACCCACAATCCGTAGCATCGGCAATCGCCCACGCTATCTATGAAAACAAAGCTGTAAAGCTTCGTGCTGTAGGTGCTGGAGCAGTTAACCAGGCAGTAAAATCAATCGCTATTGCACGTGGATATGTAGCACCACGTGGTTTAGACCTGACATGCAAGCCTGGATTTACTACTATTGAATCAAGAGATGGCGAAATCTCTGCAATAGTATTCGCAATATCAGCAAGTTAATTTTAAGGAGCTCCAATGGCAACTAAGTCATCAATGGGCCATGGTATGAGACGTCGTACCGGTGAACCATCAAACTATCTAGAATCGTTAGGAAACAGCATGTCACGTTCACACCAAACTCACCACGAAGCTATGCAAGATGCAGCAATGGCAGGTAGTCACAGAGTACCTATGGGCATGGATGCCTACAAGGTAACTGCAGCACCGGCACTTGTTGGAACCCTAATGCCTAAGAAGAACACTCAGGCAATGGACCCAACTGCTGCAGGTACTAAGCAGAACCGTCAGAACATTGAGAAGACTGGTGCAACTTACCGCATTACTCCAAAGACTACTTTTGTTCAGTTAGACCCATCAGCTGGTCCAACAATGGCAAGTGCTAGAATTGTACCTTCTGTTGCCGGCGTCAATGGTTCATTCCAGGACGCTGAAGGCCAGTCTTACCTATAAGAGGTTAAAATGAACGATGCTTTAGCAGCGGGTCAGTTTAATAATGTACAGGTCGATAGCGACCCTGGTGCACGCGGAATGATGGACGCAAACTCCTACACACCTACTCCGTTGTCATTAAATGCATCTTCTTTGGGAAGCTATAACGCAGATATGGCTTCAAACTTTCGTCATGCAAAAGGTATTGGACAAAAAGTTCGACCATATAGTGCTAAAACCATGGCCTCTACAACTTGGAGTCAACAGTAATGCAAAGTATGGCACACCCCAACCCACCTAAGATGAGTGCAAGTCAATTTGCTAAAATAATTAGTCCTGTTAGTCAGAATGTTGCAGATGTTCACCATTTTGAAGGTAGAACAAGAACTCAATCACTTATGAAATCTAACACAGGTTCTGCTAATATTACTTGGGAATCTGCTGACGTTAATCGTGGACCAGGCTCATTGGCTGGTTACCAACTGAGTAACCGTGGAACTCTCGTAGATACAGGATTCTAATGGCTGGTGGAGTAAACAATTTTAGCCCACAACAAAACTGGCAATCTATTGGTGGCAATGGTCTTAACGGCTATAACAATCAAGGTGGCTATGGTGGTGCTGTTGCACGTGGTGACCTTGACGCTATGCGTATTGGTACAGGCCGCGTTCCCTCAGCAGAATATCCTGACGGTTATTTAGGAACAATCCGTTCTAGACGTGATGACCGCCTTCTTGACTCAATTAAAAACCGAGTTAATCAAAAAGCGTATCAGCGTGGTGTTCACAAAGGTGAACGAATTGAGCCTAACGCCTATTACTGGAGCCTAGATTTTAGCGACCAATCAGGTATAAAACGCCAAATGAAAGCTAAACAAGTTAATATTAATGGTGCCCTTGTTTATATGATTCCTAGAGCTACTCCAGAACAGTCGCTGGTTCCTGCGCCTCACCTAGTAAACGACGGCAAGTCTAACATGCGTTCAGACTCTCCAATGGCGTTTGACGCTAAAAGAGCTAACAGAATGTCATATCTAAAACCAAGGTGGGCGTAATGTCGTACTCTTTTGATGGCCGATATGATTATACAAAACCTTGGACTCAGGCCCCACAACAGCCAAAATGGTCGTATAATGGACCTTGGGCAAGTAATGAAGAAAGACTTACCCAACAAGCTTTAATGGTTATGACAGTTCCTGGAGCTAACCTGCAGCAAATGGTTAAAGCACCATTGCCACAGATTCAGCTTTTCCCACCTAGATATGGGTATGGGGACCGTCAGCAACCAGGTATAGATGATATTGTAAGTATTAATAGAATATATACAGAACCAAGAGTTTCATGGTATTCAGGCGGAGTAGGCGGCTACTCTGGTTCAAGCAGAAATGATTTAGGAAATAACTAATGGCAGGTAATTTAGGCGAATTTAGTAATGGTCACGGTGGTGCAGGAGGAGCTCCTGTAGCCGGTGAACCAAATAGTGTAGCACCAGAATCTGCTCCTGCTGCAGGACTACAACACATTGTAGACGAAGAGGGAGTCAAGCGTCCTTTAATTCTTAACCCAGTATCTAAAAAACTAGAGCCAGCTAAATTTTCTGACGAGTTTGACCCAGTTAGTCCTAGAGAAGTTAAAGAAAAGTATCCCGGCTCACACGCAGCAGATGCCCAAAGAAAAAGAAACAGATTCCTTGGTCTTGGTGGAGCAATTATTGGTGAAACTCACGACGCACAGGGTAACCCAATAGCAAATGAAAAAGTAGAAGCGTTTAACCAACCAGTACGCCCAGAGAAGTTTGTTAAAGAAAGACGCCCAGTATCATCTGGTACAGGTGCAGGTAGCGAATATGAAGCAAAGCTTCGCAAAAATATGCCGCAAGGACCTGGAACAGGAAAAGCTACTAGAAGCCAAAGACAAATACTTCAAAATGCTGCAGCTAATTTAGTTATATTAAACACCCACCATGACAATATTGGGGCCGAACTTACAGACGGCAAAGGAAATGAGCTTGTTGACCACCCAGCTTATGACAGCCATGCAAATGCTGGAGCGCATTTAGCTACAGCAGAATACTATTTAGGTTTAGCTAAAAAAGCTAAAGCGTCAAACAATGTTGAAGAAGCTAACAACCACATGCGTACTGCAACTGACGCACTGCACACCGCAAACAGAGTCATGCATAGTTCAGTATTTGATATTACCAAAGCTGGACAACCACCTATTGGTACTGGTGTAACTGATGAAGACAGAGCTCATTCATTAGTAGAATTCCCTATGGCAAAATCTGCAGGTAAATTAAACAAGACCCTAAAAATTGGCCGAGGAGAGATGTCTCAAGTAGAAAACAGTCGAGACACTTTTGAAAAACTAGCAAGAATAAGACTAGGAATGATGTCTAAGGACCCATCTATTAGAGGTCTTTACGCAGGACTAAACCCTTCTGTAGTCAGAAAAATGTTAAAGTTCTCTCAAGCAGGAACTGTTAAAGGCTCACAAGAGTGGAGCGATACAAACGCAGGTCCACAAACTGCCGTAAGCACATCTATGGGTCGTCCTTTTGATGCAATTGGTTTTGGTGGGTCAGGTGCTGCAGTACAGTCCAGTGTTACTGGAAGCCCAGAAAATGTTGTGAAGACTAATAGACTTATGGTTGCGGTACACCCAAACCCTGCTCCTCAAGGAGCTTTTGTGGCAAATGATACTGACCCTGTTACTGGAAAAATTATCCCAGGAACCAGGAAGCTTATACACAAAGGAAACGAGATTCCTTTCCCTAAAGCTGAAGACAGAAAATTTGTTGAATTTGGAAAACACATTGGTTTAAAAGTTATTGACAAAAATGGCTACGAAGTTCCTCACATGGATGAAAACAATAAGCCAATGACTTGGAAAGAACTAAGCTCTTCCCCTGCTCACACTATGGTTCAAACAGTTCGCACTCCTGTACAGCCTCTTCCACAAGCTACTAAGCCCGCAAAACCTGCAACAGAAAAGCCAAGAAACTGGGACACTCTTCCTAAGAGAAAGCGTGCTGCTATTAGCAACAGGCAAATTGAAGCTGAAAGGGCTATTAAATCCAGAATTAACGAACTAGAAAACGAAAAAACTCTTAGAATTTCTGCTGAACGTGCTGCCTCTCAACTTATCGAGGAAAACACTCCAGCCCGTAACCCGAAAAAAAGGAGTAGATAATGGCTGAAAGAAACTATTTATCCCCAGCAGCTATCAAGGCCCTTGCAGCTAAAACAAACGCAAAAAAGACTAAAAAAGCAGAGTCTAAAAAAGAAACCGCTAAAAAGGTTAGAGAAAAAGTTGCTACGGCCAAGGTTGAGGCGGAAAGAACCTCCTTTAAAGAAAACGTATCTAATTTTTCTAACTCTTTAGAAGGTAACAAAGTTACTTCAGAGTCTGAGTTACTAGTTCCTCAAGAACAAGCCCCTAATAAAATTAGTGAAAATACTTCTTACCACAATGCTTTAGCTAGTATTATTGGTGACTTTGATAACAGAGTTAGTCAACTTACCTATGATTCAGATAAAGCACGTAAAGAAGAGCAAGAGCTAAGAGCTAAGGAACTTGGAGTTACAGTAAATGAGCTCCCAAGAACTAGCACTACAGCAAAGTCAGTTTCAAATGCTACAATCGATAGCATGACTCCTGCCAGAACTATAATGTCTCAAGCTAAAAAGAGTTTAACTCAGTCTTGGTTAGCTCACCATGCAGGTGACCACATTAGTGCTGCAGAACATTTCACTAATGCTTCTGATAGTGTAGCGGCTGCTCTTCGCCACGTTAACAGCACTGAAGCTCTAGGAAAACCTTCAAGCGAGTACAACGAAGTGTTTAAAGATTCTAGATACGGTGACAAAAAAAGCCCATTTATAATTAACTATGATTCAATGGCAAAGTTAACCGCAGCAACAAATGGGTATGTCAACCATGCTTTAACTATGGGTGTAGGTGCTAGAAAAGTACACCCAGAAGCTGCATCGGAAGTTAAGAACATTTTAAATAGAGAATATGATACTGAACTTCAGCCTAGTTATATTACTAAAGCCCTAGGTAGATATGTACCTCTAACTCCAGAAGCTAAAGAAGCAATTGCTCAACGAAAAACAGAACGAGCTGCAGCCCAAAAAGACTCTAGAAATAGGTCAAAGGCTATTACTACTGGTGCAACTTTTGCAGTACCAGACTCAGGAGATTGGCAAGGTCCTTCAGAAGCACAAGATACAGGAATAACCAGGTATGACTCTATTACTGCCCCAAGAGAGCTTATAAAGCCACACTTTGAAGCTGATGAAGCACGTAATGCAGATTCTGCAGCAAATGCTAAAAAAAGTTACGTTAAAAAATCTTGGGTAGGCTCACTTGCTCATCAGAATCCAGAACAATGGCACGTTCTTAACCAAGTAAAAACCCATTGGTTAGCAAATAATAAAGGTGCAAGACCAGAAGATTTTGAATCTAGCGCTCCTGCGTTAGACCCACATGGGTATATAGAATCAACAAAAACAACAAAATCTCCTATTAAACTATCCCCTTTTAGCGAGCTACCTAGTTTAAAAACTAAAAAGCCTCAAGTAAAGACGGAGGTATTGGCTGCACGGACAGATTACAAACTGGACTTAAAAAGCCCTGTTACTCAAAGAATTTTTGCTGAGGACTTAGCAACCCTTAAAGACAAGGGCAGAGGTATATCTCCAACCCAAGGAACTTTAAAAGCATTTTATCCTAAAGCAACGGACTTTGCGGACAAATCGGATACAATTTCCCCTGAAAGAGAAGCAGTACAGCTTAAAAACGCAAGAAAAACTGGCGCAACTCTAGATACTGCGGAACAACAAGAGGCTATTACTCCTGCAACACCTGCAACAGCTAATAGACGACGTATGACATCTGGCGCTCCTGTTGCTGCAGATACGGAACTTACTCCTGCAGTTGAATCAGCAGTAGCTGCTAAACGTGGATTAAAAGTTCATTTTGAAGATGGTAGTGGTGCAGGTAAATAATGGATGATGGAGATGGCTCTCTAACGCTAGAACTTCAAGCGTTTCAAATAGCAAAGAATGCAGTAAATTATCGAGGTTCTCACCCGTGCCCAACATGTGGTATAATTATGAATCCAGTAGAATATATGTACACTAAACTAGGTATTTGCCCTGATTGCGCTGAAAAGCGTCGTCAGGACCGTATTAATAGAAAAATGGTATAATGTCTCACCCGTCATTTGATAAAGCCAAAAACTTGTATTTCCATATGTTGGATTACGCAAGCGAACATGGCCGTAATTTGGGTTACGAAAATGTAAAAAACATAACAGGACATTTAAAGAATGCTATGTCTGCTATTAAGTCCTCTGAAAATGAGCATAATAAGCAACCATACAGCGCATCTGCTATGCTAGAACTATCAGACGCAGGGCACCACTTAAATCAAGCAGCAAAATCGTTTGATATAAGAGATGAAATGGGTCAAAGGGTAGACTACCCTTTAACTACAGATATTTTGCAATCCCAGATGGGTGAGCACCAACAGGAATTCGTAAATAACTTTGCGAATGACATGAATGAAGGAAGAAATAATGGCCGTAAATACTAGCCGTTCAATGAATGCCAGCCTAGACGAAGGTGCAACTGATGGTAAGTACCGTAAGGTTCGCCCTGACACTGAGGTTATGGACCACGATGGTCACGAAAAAACTCTAGACAACCGCCAAACACTGCACCCATTCTTTGGATACGGGTTCGCCACTTCAGAGGCACCTGCTGCGTCTAAAGTAAACCCTGGTAAATAGTTAATAAAGAAAGTATTATAATGGCAGAAAAAACTCCGGGTGGAGAATCTAAGCGTCCGCGTAAAGCACCCTCATTAAATAAGAAATTTACCCCAGCACCATTAGAAAATACTTTAGGCAGCAACCCAGAAAACGCAGATAAGATAGCACAAATTAGAGCCGTTGCTAGTCAGCAGGAGTCTGAAGCAAAAGCTCTTGGACCCAACTACAAGCCAGAAAAGTCTTTAATATCAAACGCAGTTGACCTTCAAACAACTGAAGCAGGCGATATTAGTTATACTCCGTCTGATTTATCTAGAAAATTTGCCATGCGCAATACACAGGCGCAACAAACTGGTGCGGTAGTTCCTACAAGAACTTTTAGAGGCAGAAGAGATGCCGCATTTAATAGTGCGTTTGGAACATCAGGTAGTGTTGAGTCACAGGAAGTATCATTTGCACCTCGCCAAGTTGCCTCAAAAATTAATATTGTACCTGAACAAAAAGATACAAGAACCGGGGAAATAATTCCTGCGTCTGTACAGCGTGGTGAACCGGTTATGAGTAAGGAAGTTTACGCAATTCCTGGGAGACGCGTTTCTACTCCTTATAGTACCCCACAACAAGTTGCTAACCGTACCGAGCTTTCACGACTAAGAGCAGCAGATGCTGAAGAACAGACTAACACTATGGCAATTGGTGTTGCAAAACAGGTGCACAGACAAGCGTTCCCAGGTGTTCCATGGCCAGGTATGACTGCACACAAGCAGATGATGTCAGACAGACAGGCAAAAATTGATGCAGATAATTCATCTTATGAAGCTATGAGGCCAAAGCCAGTCATTAAACCAGCTGAAGAAAGTATTCCTGCACAGCCTTCAAAACCTACAGTAAAAGCTACCCCAGTAACAGGTACTATTACGTACCCAGCAGACCCGGCTAACACAATCTATATAGATAACACTAACCACCCATTGTATAAGCATGGAAGAAAGCTTTACGATGCCTATGCAACAGGTGGTAACAAAGAGTCAAGGTGGCGTAAAGGCGATACCGAAAAAAGTAACTGGACTAGAGATACTCTTAAAAATAAGATTATTCCTGCGTTATATCCTGATAAAGAAGATGCCGCGTATAAAGACATCATGAGTCAACCAGACAAGATTGTTGATGTTTTCAAAGAGTACCACGATAAGCAAAAAGCTTTTGCCGCAGCCCACAAAAAAGGGTTGGTACCAAGTGTCACACTTACAGACGCTAATGGCAATCCAAAACTTGACAAAAATGGCGACCCAGTACAGCGTAGATTACTGCAAGTTCACCAAATTAATAAAAAGATACGGGCACTTAAAACTAAGGTAGGAAATATCTCATATGTTGACCTGTCTGACCCAGAAGAAGAAAAGCGTTCTAGAGAAGAATCAATTAGAGCGACACAGGACACCACTAACCCACTATTGGGTGGACTGGGAAACACTGAAGGATATAACTCGGATACTGAAGGACCTTCGTTAGACACTAAGACTATTCGTTAATTTTAGTTGCATAAATAAAAATATGTAGTAGTATAAAAGTATAAATATAAGGAGCATAAAATGGAACAAGATATTCCGGATGAATTAAAACAACTCCCATACGACTGGGAAGTTAACCCTGAGTACAAAAACCCACATGTAGGTGCATACGTGTATGTACGTAGTAATGGCCATATAGCCATGCCTTCGATGGGACCGGGTTATTATATGGAACCTAAGGAGAACAATGTCAAATAAACCAGTAATTGGGTCCAAGCCGATTGATGGACCAATCATTCGTCTGCTACGTTGTATGGTATGCGAAACCTGGGAAGAATTACCAGACTACGAGGGCCCATCTAATTTTGATTACCTATTAGAGATTTCGATAGAAAAACACAAGTTTCCATCGGGTGACCCACACGTAGGTAAACTGTTTAAAGTACCAGTAAAGTCATGGGCCAATCCAGAAGAAAAGAAAGCTATCCTAGCACAACTAGCAGATGGTGGTTCAAAGGGCCTAGATGAATTAGACCCTAACAAAGCATTTTATGAAACAAAAATGACATTTGCTGATGAGGCTATGAGCTGCTGGATAGCACATAATAAAGTCACAACTAATTGTGAAGATTATGAGACACCTAAAAAGCGTTTATTGCCGGATACAGCAATGGAACGCAAAGAATTGGGAATGCCTAAGCCAGAACATTTGCAAGGGCCCCAAGTATACACTTGCCATTTCTGCCCGTATCATGGTAAAGTGTTAGAACGTAAACGCCAAATCCTTGGCCTATATTAAGAAGGAATAAAATGGAACAAACAACTAAAGAAATCAAGTCACAATTCGTAGTTAACATTTACCAAGATGACACATTTTCTGTTGACCTAAAGAAACCAGAAGATGCGCCAGAAACCCAAGTAGATGCGTCAGTATCTGATGTTTACCAGTGGGCACATGTACTAATTAAAGAAGTAGATGACCAGCGTTTGGTAGAACGTCTAGCAGCGACTATTGTACAGTTGCTAACACCACCATCAGAGCCAACAGTATCTGAGGTAATTAGCGAAAAACTTGCAGAACGTAAGATTAAGCCAGAAAGCCCTGAAGTAACAGCATAAACTAGGTATATGAACAATCCTACATCATACTTCAGCGCACCTGCGACCGAATTAGACCCAGTACTTTTTAGTGGACGGGCAATAAAGTCGTGGGTGCGTTCAGGCATTATAAGCATATTAAACGATTTTATTGGTCGTAAATACCAGCAAGCACAGTTGTGGACACACCCATATCTAGCTGGTTCCGGAGTTTCCTACCAATGGAACGCAGCCAGAGAACCTAAAGACCTGGATTGTTTAATTGGAATTAATTTTGTACAGTTTCGTAAAGCCAATATTGATTATGCAGGTTTATCAAACAAAGAGATTTCTGACCAGTTAAACGAGCAGTTTCACGATGAGTTGCAGAGCAGCACTGAAAACTGGAATGGATACGAGCTAACCTTTTACGCATTAGCCACAGAAGATATCCGCGATATTAAACCATATGCAGCGTATGATTTAAAGTATGACGAATGGGTAGTTACACCAAACCCAAACCAGGAACCACCATCCAACCCAGAATGGGATAGTATTGCCAGTAAAGATTTAAGCACCGCTGCCAGTATTGAAGCCAAGTTTACAACATCAATGCAGGATATTAAATATTCTAGAAATGATGCCATCAGACGTAATGCAGAAAACAACGTAACAATGGCAGCTGCACAGGGCAATGCCCTATATAATGAGATTCATACTAACAGGTCAATGGCATTTTCCGGAAGCGGAGAAGGTTACGGAGATTTCCATAACTACCGCTGGCAAGCAGGTAAGCGTAGTGGTGCAATTCAATCGTTAAGAAAAGTTAGGGAGCATATGATGACTACCCTACAAAGTAATAACCCTTATGGAGTTGAACTACCAGACGCAAGAACGCTGATTCGCAGAGCAGCAGTATACAGGAACAAATAATGTCATTAGCAGACACGTGCCGTTTATGCGCACATGAGCTATACCAAGGAATTTGCACCGAAGACCACTGTAAATGTGATTGTTATGGAGAGACCTACAAGGACGATTAATGCATGTATTAGTAGAACTAGACGGAGTATTAAGAGGTACTAACGACGTACCAATATCAACTGGGGTTATCATGGTTGGAACCCTAAGCAGTTGGAACCAAGTAACATTAATGGCATCAGCATCCAAGAATGAAATTCAACATTGGTTAGACACCAATAAGATTGTTGATTTTGATAACATCGTTGACTCATCCGTTCACCTAGAGGGCGAAGATTTAGCTGAGCGTCAGATTAACGTTGTCAGGGCAAAAGGTGCAATAGATTTATTTATAACAAACAACCCAAAGGCATGGGCGTACGCATTTAACATGGGAATTCCTAGTGTTATGTTTGCCGTGCCTAGTTATACCCGTGTAGAGTTTCGCCCAGATGCACCTAAAGCAGTTAGGGCATGGAATGATATTGAAGAGTCAATAAACAAACAAAATGAATTGCGCACAAAAGACGCCAGGTTAAACCGCACAGAAGGTTTAAATTTCGAATGAAGATAATATTTGGCGGGGTAGAGATTCCAAGTAATCGTACATTGTTGGAACGCAGCGGGGCAGAACACGTCATCCTAAATTACTGGGGGTTGAAAAAGCGTGGGCTGCCAAAGACTAAGCCATATTTGATTGGTGAACATTTCCTACCTAATATGAAAGTATGGGTAGATTCAGGAGCAGTTCAAGCAGACAAAGCTAACCTGTCCAAGATGGAGTTAGAAGAATACGCCGCAGATTACGAAGAGTTTATAGCAATGAATTACGACCGTATTGAAGGTTGGATTGAATTTGATTCACAGGTTATGGGATTTAATTGGATTCTAGAACAGCGAGATGCATTTGAAAATGACCCAAAGATGTGGGTTGTTTGGCACGAGATTTATGGACAAAATTTATTAAAGCGTTGGGGTACAGAGTACGCTAATATTGCAATTCCCGGAGATGCAGTAGAGTCGTTAACATCCCTGGCAGCGATTGTTCGTTCCATAAAACTAACCAGTTCAACACAGTTTATGGCGTTAGCAACAGCAAAACCAGATAACCTACGTCAAATACCGTTTGACCATGCCTCTACATTGGCCTGGATAAGCCCTATGAGACGCGGTGAGACCATTATATGGGATAATACTAAACTAATACGTTATCCTAAAAATATGAAGGCACAGGCCCGTTTAAGGTACAAATCAGTTGTAGAAAAAGCTGGGTTAGATTTCAAAAAGTTCGTAGAAGATGACACACTAGAAGCAACAAAAGTTGCAATCTGGTCGTATTTACAGTTAGAGAAGACAATGGATAACAATAAAAAGCGTATAGTATCTGATAACAGTGATGATACCCTATACAGTGGTTTGATGGAATTAGGGGTGGGGTCATCTAATAACAGTGATGGTGAAGAGCGGAAACTTGAACGCACAGAAGTAGTGCAAAGAGACCCAAATGAGGTAGTTCCAATGCCTGTTTTTGGGTACCAAATGAAGTCCATTGTAGACAATATAGACGGCCATGAAGTATTAAGAGAAGTACCAGTTGTACAGTCGAATAACAGCAGTTTACGTCAGTGTGATACCTGTTTCGTAGCCGCCAATTGCCCAGCATTTAAGCCAGCAAACACATGTGCGTTCAACCTGCCAGTAGAGGTAAAAACCAAAGAACAATTGAAGTCATTATTAACCGCAATCGTTGAAATGCAGGGGCAAAGAGTAGCATTCATGCGGTTCGCAGAGGAAATGAACGGTGGATACGCAGACCCAAATGTATCCCAGGAGATAGACCGTTTATTCAAATTAGTAAGTAGTATGAAAGAGCTGGAAACTAATAAAGAGTTCATCCAGATTACCGCAAGTCGTCAGACAGAGGGAGGCGCATTATCACGTATTTTTGGTGACCGCGCATCCGTATTACGCAACCTAGATAAGCCATTATCTGAAGACCAAACCACACACATTATACGGGATGCCCTCGAGTAGAGTTATCTGATAATAGGCATGTTAAGTATATGAATCGATATAGTCGACATTTTATTTGACAAGTTAGTAGAAGAGTATTAGTGTAATACCTGAGATACTAGACATTCAACAATAAAGATATAGGAAATAATATGACAAGTTTTTCATTTAAATTAGCAGAAGAGTTCGTTGCAGGATACAAGAACAAGAAAGCACCATTTGGTTATGCAGACGTTGCCGGAAACTCGGTAGGAGAAGTTACATTCCTACGCACATATTCCCGTAAAAAGGAAGATGGTACCAAAGAAACATGGGCAGAAGTATGTGAGCGTGTTATTAATGGTATGTATTCATTACAGAAAGACCACGCAAAGCAGAACCGTTTGCCATGGAGCGACGCAAAAGCTGCGGCGTCAGCCAAAGAAGCGTATGACCGTTTATTTAATTTAAAGTGGACACCGCCAGGGCGTGGGTTGTGGGTAATGGGTACTGATATTGTAAATGAGCAAAAGAATTCAGCAGCATTGCAGAATTGCGCGTTTGTCAGCACCAATGAAATGACCAAAAACAATCCAGGCAAGCCGTTCGCATTCCTGATGGAAGCAAGCATGTTGGGAGTGGGCGTAGGGTTTGATGATAAAGGTGCAGATAAAGGGTTTGATATATACGAGCCAGTAATTGTTCAGGAGTATGTGATTCCGGATACCCGCGAAGGCTGGGCAGAATCAACAACAGCGTTGATTAATTCGTATTTGAAGCCAGACCAGCCATTATATGAATTCAATTATGATGATATTAGGCCATATGGAACAGTTATCAAGACATTTGGTGGCACAGCATCCGGTCCAGAGCCATTGATTAAGTTGCATGAAAACATTAAAAAGATGTTTTATGGTCGCAAGGGCGAAAAGTTAACACGTATTGATATTGCCGATATTGGTAATATGATTGGCGTTTGCGTAGTTTCAGGTAACGTACGCCGTTCAGCTGAGTTGTTGATTGGCCGTATTGATGATGAGGATTTCCTAAACCTAAAGAATGCCGACAAGTTCCCGAGCCGTAATTCATATGACCCTGAGAATCCTGGATGGGCATGGATGAGTAACAACTCAGTAGATGTTTGTGTTGGGACAGACTTCAGCCCTATCGTTGATGGTATTGTACGCAACGGTGAGCCTGGAGTTATATGGATGGACGTCTCTCGTAAATATGGACGCCTAGTTGACGCGCCTAATAATAAAGACAGGCGTGTGGTTGGCTACAACCCTTGTGCAGAGCAGAGCCTTGAAAGCTTTGAGATGTGTACACTGGTGGAAACATATTTGAACCGCCACGAATCCCTTGAGGATTTCAAGCGCACATTGAAGTTTGCGTACTTGTACGCTAAGACTGTGACACTACTGCCAACACACTGGGAAGAAACTAATGCTATCATGCAGAGGAACCGCCGTATTGGTACCTCTGTTTCTGGTGTGGCTAACTTTGCTGACAATAAAGGTATGCAGGCTCTACGTGAGTGGATGGATGAAGGCTACAAGACTGTACGTGACTACGACACCTCTTACTCAGAGTGGCTAGGTATTCGTGAGTCAATCAAGATGACTACAGTTAAGCCTTCTGGTACTGTGTCTATCTTGGCTGGAGAGTCTCCAGGCGTTCACTGGCCTAGTGGTGGTAAGTTCTTCCTACGTGCTATACGTTTTGGAAACAATGACCCTATGTTGCCTTTGTTTAAGATGGCTAACTATCGTGTAGAACCAGCTAGCGAATCACCAGACACTACATCTGTAGTATTCTTCCCTATCAAGACTGACGCTAAGCGTAGTGAGAAGGAAGTGTCTATATATGAAAAGGTGAACCTAGCTGCTACTGCTCAACGTTGGTGGTCAGACAACTCTGTCTCTGTGACTATCACGTTCGATGCAGAAAAAGAAAAGAATGATGTTGGCACTGTCTTGCATATGTATGACGGCCAACTGAAAACTGTAAGCTTCCTCCCTATGGGTAACCATGTGTACCCACAGATGCCATACACTCAAATATCAGAGGAGGAATACGCCGAGTATGCAATGCAATTATTTGCAATTGACTTTACTGGGGTGTATGCTGGTATGGCAGCAGATGCTGTTGGTGAGGCTTATTGCACCACTGACGCATGTGAAGTAAAACTAATATCAGAAAACAATAAGGAATAATAATGTTCGGTAAATTAAAGAAAGTAATCGCAGACCTAGAAGCTCTATTTATGCTACTTCAGTCTCACGCAAATGACATTGAACAGCTAAAGGCTGACATCAGTGCTCTAAAGCCTAAGAAGAGGACAACCTCTAAGGTTGTAGAGACACCAGCTAAGGCTTCAGTTAAGAAGTAATTTAAATAATAAAGCCCCCTGCCCAGCTAATTGCCAGGCAGGGGGCTTTTTATTACTTAATAATTACATTAAGGTGTCTACGTTCATCATCCGTAGTTCCACCCCATATACCTACCTGTTTATTATCTATTGCAAACTGTAAACAGTCTGTAATTATAGGGCATGAAGCACATATTTGTTTAGCGTTATACTCTTGCTCTCTTTTGTTCTTGCCCTCAGGAAAGAATAAGTCGGGGTCAACCGCCCTGCATCCAGCTTGTTCCATATCCATTATTTGCGCCTTTCATTTTTCTTTATAATTACTAACCCGCCAGACCGTAGGTCACGTTTAATATTTTCTATTGCACGTTTGTCTGATGGTGTGGATGAGGTGAACACCACTTTACCATTTGGTGCTACTAATTTATAGTGGTTGTTACTGCGTTGTTCTACTTTCCATCCTTGCTGAGTTGCTAGCTCAAGCAAAGACCGGAGTTCTTTCAACGTCGGCATCTTTTCCTCCTTTTATTGGCCATACATAGTCATAAGACTCTGGTGCATAGCCTTTATCTTCTTCCCAGTTGAATTGATTGTAGTGCTCGTAGTGCTTAGATAATAATGCTTTACGATGACTGGCTGCCATTGCATCAAACATTTTTTGGTCACGCATCCAAGCAGGAATAAAGTTACCTGCTTTACCATGTTCTTTTGCTTTAATGATTGTTGACATTGCTTTAACAGCAAGTGTAGTTTTAAACCCACGTGCTCTCCACTCATTAATCATTGCTTGAATATAGAAGTACAATATTAACTCTGAACCACGCCACATCTTAACTGCAGGGTGGCTGGACCACCCTGCAGGCTTACGATAGTTATTCTGCGGGTCAAGTTCTGTTAGATTCATAAGAATCTGCCAACCTTCAAGAGCCTGTTTAAATAGACGCTTGTTGTCTAGTTGACGAGCTATATCACTTGCCCATTGGAGAATAGCCTTACTGTCAGCAGTGTCTGCATCGTAGGTATCTCTTCTAACTGTTATCGATATCGGCAAAAACGTCTGCATATGTTTCCTCATCTAATAGGCCAATGTCTTGCAATATTAGTGCAATAGTAGTTTCGCTAAACTCGTTCTCACGTAGGATAGGAATCAACTTGTCTACTACTGATAGACGCTTGTACTTCATGCCAAGAGTAAATGACTCTTCCATTTGTACACGAACCTTGTCTAGTAGCATCTCTGCTGTGTTACTTACTAGGGTTTCTTTTTCCATTGTATTGCTCCTTATTGTATTGAAGAGAAGTCTACTACTTCTCCACGCTCGGTTGTAATAGTGTTACCTTTGTTTAGTTCATACGAGAACTTACCTATATACACAGGCATGTCTGGTGTCCAGATGTCTGTACCCCATTCATCAAACTCTTCCTTAGCCATCTTGATAGCCTCATCTTCAGAGTCGGCATCAATCTTGACTAGTAAATAGCCATTGTTTGTTTCACAGTGGAACACATAGTCCCATACTCTAGGGGGTGTTTGTTTTGGCTCGGTTTCTACGGTTGTTTCTTCTATCATTGGTTTCCTTCACATGCTTGTATTGCGGCTTGTTCTGTTGGGTAGTTGTCCCAACAGGTTTTTGGTTTGTTTTTAGTACACTCACTCATACTATGAGTACCCTGTAAATCTTGGTACTCAATAGTAGAGCAAGTATAGTTCTGATGCCAGTAAAGATATCCTATACCTAAGGTCAGACATAGTAAAGAAATTAATAGTAACTTTAATTCTTTATTCATCTTCAGGCCCGTAGTCAGGTTCCCAATCATAGTCTGGCTCTGGTGGTTCTGGTGGTTCACAGTCACCTTCACACTCACCACGACCATCACAGTAATCACACTTGACATCATCAAGCGTTCCTACACCACCGCATTCATCACACTCGTGTTCACAAGCTTCAGATTGGTTTGTGTAGGGCGCTTCTAGCCACGCGTCATACCCATGTAGTTGTTCCATTGTTTACTCTCCTTCTTCTTCATTTAGGCTAAGCCAGTCGTTAAATGTAAGACGATAGGCTACAGGGTCACACTCTTTTAGTATTTTAGAGGGGGATAGTATGAGCCCTACAATTTCATAGGGCTCATACATTTCATCTAACAGTTCGTCAAACTCTTCTTCCACTAGTCGTCTTCCCTGTCCCTTGCATCTGCAAGTTTGATTAACATATCAGCAATTGCTTCTGACTGGTCTTTAGTTTTGTCGAACATATTTTCAGCTGGTACTCTTGATTCCAACATCATTATGTAGTCAACAATACTATCTACAGTATCTATTGATAACTTGATTTTACTCATTACATCCCTCCTAACTTAATATCTAGGTCAACGCCACTATTGCCATCGACATCCATTGCTACCCATCCTTCGTAAAACATTGCTTCACGTAGGACATTCATCTTGAGTAAATACTCAATGATTCTTTCTTGTTCATGTTGTGCCCCTAAATGGTAGTCACCACTACGGGTTGTTCCATCATTCGTCTCCAAAGGTTAGCTCCACTTCATAGTTTGTTAGTACATCATTAATTGCATCTTCTAAAGAATTATAGAAGAGGTGTAGTTCTAGTTCATCCATATGGTTGACTTGTAATTCACGTAAGTTCATCTTCCATACGACCTCACCTAGTTCGTGCTGTTCCATTAATCTACCTCGATTCGTTTAACTACGTGTGCCATAGTTGGATACACGTTTGATTCCACGATATTGTCGGTTATTTTATCGACCATATCTATTGCAATGTCTTCGTTCTCAGCATAGAACTCAACAATAGTTGCAACTTGTAATTGATATACAGGCATTAATTGATTCCTTTACTTGCTTTGTAATCTTCCACGATATGCCATAGTTCCATATCAAGGTACTCTGCTATGCTGTTATCAATAGCGTCACAGATATCTTCCCACTCAGCATCAGTTAACCTGTGGGCTAGTGTTTCATCGATAAACGTCTCAACATTTTCTTTATCGAGTAGTAGTGTTTCCATTGCTTTTCTCATGTGTTGCTCATCCATTCTTTTTATTCTTCTACTTGTATTTCAAGTACTGAAGCGTGTGTCTCCCACGTTTTCTCTGGGTCATTAATCCAGTCTAGTGCCTCTTGCTTAGTATCAAACGTTGGTGCCCAGTGAGCAAGTTGCCAGCCTTCTCCTGGAAAACGTTCTTGTATCATATACCTAGTCTTCATCTTCTTCTACTTCCTCTTCATGTGCTGTTACTGGTGACTCCCAATCATGGTCATCATTAATCCATTCGTGTGCTTCTTCTTTTGTATCAAACGTAGGAGCCCAGTTAACTGGTACCCATCCATAGCCTGAACCATAGTCTACGTATATTCTCCATATTGTTTTACTCAATGTCGTACTCCTCACAGATATTTGCTACGGCATCATCCAACATTTCTACAATCTCTGCGATTGTATCATCATTAAGATGAGATACCATATCTTTAGTTAGTGTTGATTGCCATACATTACTCATTTATTGCTCCTTTTTACTAATTGATAAGTGTATCTTAACATCGTAGAACCTTTCTACAATCTCTCTTGCAGTCTCCCAATAACCCAAGTCAATACCTGTGTCTCTGTGAGTTGCTACTAACTCTTCTGCCATACGTTCTAACAGTTCATCATTAGTAAGATGCTTTACATATTTTTCAGCCATTTGTTTCTCCTAGTTTAGTTATGTTTATTACTTTGCCTGTTGCTGGTTGATAGCTCCAACAAATGTTTTCTAGTATCTGCTCTGCAATTTGTTCAGTAGTTCTACCAGAGTCATCCATTTCATATTCAAGAGTTATATTTAATTCAACTTGATATTTCATCTGTTTCTCCTTGTATTAGTTTGATGATGTCGTTAGTACTTACCATACGAGAGTCATCATTTGTTTTTGCTATTGATGTCCACGCAATGTTGCTGAGTAGTTCAACAACTCTTGCTTGCTCAGCTTGTTGTCCTTTGTGGTACCAGTGACGCCTTACTACCAATCGTTTACTACGTTCTATTACACTCATTTTCCCTCCTTTAATATAACTTGAGCACAACACCCATCACACTCATGTCTTTTGTAAATATGTACTAGGTTATGTTCACACTTCATTCGTATCTCGTTTCTTCCATTGTGTTTACACATTCAGGGCATAACTTATCCCCCATTGTATACCCACCTTCCGATAGTTCATATACTTTGCTACACCAATCACAAGTGGTTGGCTCCATATAATCATTACTCATTTGTTTCCCTTTACTGGTCGTGGTCACAGAATGGTTGACTACACTCTGGACACATTTGCTTTTCGCAGTTGTAACACATTTCCCATTTGTCTAGTGCTGATTGAGTTGTAGGCTCATCACAGCTCGGGCAGTATATCGTGTTCATTTGTTTCTCCTTCTTTAGTTTGGCATTTACAATAGCAATACCACTCTTTGTCATACCATTTAATTACTGGACGACATCTATCGTGGTTTTTGGTATAGCAATAACCGCACACCCTTGTTGTATCTACATCAGTCATTGTCTGTGTAGTTAACTGCTTCGTCGATGGCGTCTTGTAGCATAGCAAAGATATCTATAATTGATGCATCTGATAGCCCTACTGTGTTACCTTCGTCATCTGCTCCACCTGTAATAATGATGTTGCCCATAATAACATCCTTTTGACTAAACGCCTTGTTAAACAATAGGGTTGCTAGAACATTAGGTTCAAGACCAATCAGTTTACCTTCTTCGTTTAACCACATATCAATGTCTTCGTTGATACTAACTAACTCAACTAAACCATTGACTGCTTCATATAATGTTTCGTATTCAATGCTGTCTACTTCTTTTATCTCAACTGAGTTGTCAGTTGTAATGCTTAGTACTTTTTCCATTTGTTGCTCCTTAGTTTGTTTGTGTTGGGCTGACCTAGCCCACTACCGACTAGGTCAGCCTGTGTATATACTACTGTACGTCTGGGTCTTTACCTAATAATTTGACAATTACTTTAGTAAGTATTTCTGTGTCTTCTGTTGCTCTATCGATGTCTTCTTTATCAAGCACCTCTGAAGCATCAGAAACCATTTTGCTATATATTGTTCGTGCTGTAAGTAACGCACGGACAACAGCCATTGCTTCTTTTTCATCTTCTATCATTTATTTCACCTCCTCTTTATCTACTAGTTCAGCAAGTACATTAGGTATGATACTATATTTAACCATCTCTGTATCCTCTGGCATATTAAAGTTATTATCGTATGCTTCTACTGCAAGTGCAGCATCCTTCATAGAAAGTGCTTTGACATAATGGGTATGTGTTACTACTACCTTGTATGTTTTAGGGTCATCTCTAGGGCAGTCTTCATACCAGTCATCAGGGTTATCATAACTACCACACCAACAACTATCTATATCACCACGGCTTTCCCAGTCAGCGTGAGAGTTAGGTGATGGATAGTCTACTTGACTATATGAGCCTTGAACACCTGTAATATGAATTGCTTCAGACTCTTCACCTTCAGACCATATACTAAATTTTATGGAAGGATATTGACGTATTAACTCATGGAATATATCTACTGGCCAATCGTATTTAGTATCAATACGTATGGTAAGCATACGTGTATTACTGTTATTACTTCCAAAAGGCGTAAACACATCAAACTCTTCAGCAGGTGCATCATAACATTGCCAGTGTTGTTGTTTCCATTGATTGCCCTCTTCTTCCCACCATTCTCCAGACTTTATCATCTCTTCCGGTGGAGAGATTATATTATAAAATGAAAACTCTTCTTCACTCCATACTATATCTCCTTCATCATTCAATGACTTAGGGCGACGTTGAGTAAGTTTAGATGCTAACGCTTCTATATCTTCCTTACTACCTTCAGCCCTTATATTATGATTAATCCAGTAACCCATTCTATTATCTCCTTACTTAGATAAGTTACGTTTGATGCCAGCCTTGACCAATGCTTTGGCAAGATTTAGCAGTGAGTTGCCGTTGTCTAACGCTACAACAATCTCAGCACCGTGACCATTGACCTGCTGTTTTCTATCATCAGCAAACCTCTGCCTGTTTTCTTCAGACCAAGCACCACGAGGGTCAATATAACCTAGGGCTGTAATAACACCAGCCTTACGCATCTGACTTATGATTCTATCTTGCTCTTCTGAGTTCCACCATTCACCATCAGTGATGACGATAAGTATCTTGATAGCACGCTCACTGTTAGCAAGAATGTACTTAGCATAGTCAACGGCTTGCTTAGGATTAGTACCACCTGCTACGCCTACATACGCTTTAGTAACCTTGGCTTTTTGATTGGCACCGTACAATATACGAGCATCATCAGCAAAAGTAACTACTGTAGTAGAAGCACCTATCTTATCCATAGCACGCTTGATAGCCCACATAGAATCGTGTGCTGAGTCAATAGTCCAACCCATAGAGCCTGAGTTATCTAGCAGGACAACGGTCTCAATGTCTACAACATCTTCACGACCCTCATCCCATAGGTCAAACACTTCGTCAGGCTCAGCACCAGTCATATAACGATAAACATTTAACTTACCAGCACTAACTCTACGCTTCCAACCTGGGTCATGCTCAGCACGTATCAGTTCTAGTTGATTAACGAATGACTTGACTTGAGTAACAACGTCTACAGGCACAGCTACCTCACGCTCATAATAACTACGCTCTGGTGTTTTCTGATGCTTGCTAGTAAGTGAAGACTCACCATTGAACTGGGCTACCATATCTTGTAGGTCTTCACGCAATATCTGCTTAGCATTGTTGAGATGTTTCTGTGCTACCTGTGTAACGTTGTTAGTAGCACCTTCAACACCTTCGCCTGCTTGCTTGCCGGGGTTACCGTCAGACTGTGGAAGTTGATGTTGCTTAGGTGCATCACCGTCACTAGACTCACCCTCACCATCTTCACCGGGCTCATCACTAGGCTCGTCACTAGGCTCATACTCTTCACCCTCTTCGTCACCACTAGGATTAGACTGCTGATTGCCACGCTCTTTGTTTATCTTGTCAATGATACGGTCTTGACCTGCTTTGTTCATAGGCTTAGACTTCTCTGATGACTTCATAATTGCGCCACTGCCATTCTTGTCTGGGTTAGGTACATCTGACCAACCTTGACCAGTTGAAGCAATCAACTCGTGGAACTCTCTAATCAACTGCTGTGCTATAGGGATACTAACACTGTCAGATAGATTGAGTACTGTGTACCTGTCAATAATACTAGCCAACTGATTGGCTATAGATTGATTGGCATACGCACTACGAATTGCTTGACGCAACTCTGCTGGTAAGAATGACCTACCGTGTATGAGTGGGAACGCATTAGGTATTGCTTGTGGATTGTCTATAAGATACTTAGTAACTGCTGCTGTGAACCAGTGCTTTACGTTACTGTACTTAGTAGACAAGAACAACTCGGTGCGTTGGTCTTCGAGTATATTGAATGCACGCTCAAAGTTGTTACCGCGAACCCACTTGACTAGATTGCTACCAGCACGAGGTGTTAGTTGTATGTGACCTAATTCGTGAAGACTGACACCCTTGATTGCTAACGCAGTGTCGGGGTCATTGAGGTCACCTAACTTGTCTATATTGAACCAGATGTTCTCAGCATCTGACCACGCTGTAGCGTCTGCACTAGGCAGGTTGACCTGCTTGTCATTTACTACAGACACATTGACAACCCGGGATGTAATCGCACTAGAGAACTTAGATATGACTCTCGTCATACGCTCAGCACGCTCAGCATTCAGGTCTTCAACGTCGGTATTGACAGCAATATATTTATCACTGTCAAGTTCAAGGGGATTGTAACCGTTAGGTATTATTTGCATATATTTCTCCTTGTATTGTATTGGTGCTTAGGTAGCACAGTCACGCTAGATGTTTGTGTCGGCTAGCCGACTAGCCAACGCGACTGTGCTACATAAGACTTGAGGGACTAGGCTGAGTAACTGCCTAGTTCTACACCCAACTCTGACGCAATAGCGTCAATGTTGGAGTCTAGAGTCATCTTGACTGCTTCACGCTCACCATCATCCTTAGGGAAGTTGTTGAGCAATGAACGCACAGCGAATGCTAAGTTGAGGTGCTTAGCATTGTCTACGAAGTCAAGCAGGATACGAGGCGACATAGGTGTTGTGAACTGGTCAGTCATAGTCGCTGCTTCACGAATAGACTGTGCAAACAACAGCAATGACTCGGACTTGATGAACTTAGACTCAAGCTTGATGTCGTAATCAAACTCCATCTTAGGTTGCATTCTGTCAAGCAATGCCTTGTCTTGTGCTGTAACAGCATAGCCAGTACCTGTGTTCTGGTCTACAATGAACAGACACTCAGGGTGCACCTTGATAACCTCATTGAGTTGGTCAATGATTAGTTCTCGCTCATTGAGTACACGAAGGAACAAGTCGGCTGCTTTGGCAGGCATACGACTCAACTCGTTGATAAGGATTACTGACGGTTGCTGGATAGCAGTAACGAACTGACTGTACTTCCAAGCAGTGCTGTTACCAACACCAGTAGGAATGAAGCGACCATGAACCTTGGTCTCGTCAATCTGTCGTGTGCCTTCAATAACTACGAATGGTAGATGATTGACTGCGGCATAGTTGTAAGCACAACTAGTCTTGCCTGTACCAGCGGGACCTGTGATAAGCACAGTCTTTTTTCTTGCTCGTGCTGAATCAAGGATAGTTACTTCGTCTAGTTCATCGAATGTCCTAGTGAAGTGTGGCTTGATTTCTGGCACAAGCAATACACTGTGGCTGTTGCTTGATGCTGGTAGGGGTTGTGAGTATTCCATAGGTGTCTCCTTAGACATCTCGGGTTGAACAGGCAACGGGCTTGCTACCTGCTGTTGCACCACTGGCTGTGGTGTGGCTTGTGTATGAACAATTGCTTGCTCATATACAGACAATGAACTTGGGTCATTCAATGCCTGCTCTAGTAGAGATTGAAACTCTTCTAGTGCTGACGTTGAACTAGGTGTGCTGCTTTCAGGCAATTTCTTGCCTAACTTCACCAAGAACATTGACGGTGTGATAGTAGAGTTGATTACTCTGTCTTCTGACGGAGTAGTCTTGAGTGATACTGGGCTTCCAATAAGTAACTCATTTTGTTCAATGAGTACATCTCCTTCTAGCCAAGCACCAGCACGACCACGCCCCTCTCCTAATCGTGAGAAGATACGTACATCATCAGTAGTAGGAACTACTGCGACTGTGCGTACATCTCCTGTAGAAGTTTGGCACTTCATCATAGCTGCGTACATTTGTTGCCTTTCTATTCGGTTGGGGTATCTAAGTCAAGAGCACCAATGATGTCGTTGAACTTAGAGTCTATCTGCTCGTCGTCACCTGGACGCCAAACAATCTTGTTGGTGATGTGGATGATAGCCTGAATGTACTTGTGTTGCTCACCCTCATCATCTGTCATGTGTACAACTCCATCAGTAAAGTTCACTGACTTGTCGTCATCTATAGCATCTTCAATCATTCCTAGCATCATTGCTTTAGCAATTCGTACACTAGGGAATGGCATATGAAATGGTACTGCTATAGTGTCTGTAATATCCTGACAATGAACACACATTCTTACAATGAAATAGCTATCATTAGGTAGATTATCTTGAGTAATCTTAGGCACGTTGTTATCCATAGGACATCAACCTTTCTATATATATTTGGCTATTAGCGGGGTTGCTAATAGCAAACCGTATTGCTACGGAAACTTATGGGCTAGGTGTTTGTGTCGGGCTAGCCGCTCTGTGTTATAAGCAAGCCCCCTGCTACATCAGCACTAGTTATATAAACTCATTGTGTGACAGTGTAACAGGGGGCTTGATGTGAGTTCGTCTTACGTATTATTCTTAGTCAAACTAAGTGGACAATGACCAGTAGTAACGCACTCAGCAATCGCTAACTCAACTACTATTAAAACCACAGCAACTCCGACTATGTTCGCCACAGCATAGAAGTTCGGTCTTGCACCGACATAGGGTTTTCTTTTTACTGGCCGCCCACTCCAGATGCTATGTATTGCTACATAGAATTCTTAATTTGTAGTGCCTGTCTAGTTCTAGAGTTACAAATGCTCATACAACCTAATCGACTCTGTCCACGTTTGGGGGAATTTCCCTTACTTTGATGGGGCTAGTGGATGCTTTTTGTCCTATTGCATCTTAGCTCTTGGTTCTAGACAGGCACTACGTCCTTTACTTTATGTAAAGGTTAGACACTAGGAACATCTCTGCTCCTAGTGCCATTTCCTTACATACTACTTAAGGAATGAGCCAACACCTTTGATTGCATTGACGTTAATTGTTGCATCAATAGCAATCCCAAGAATACCTAAGGCATTCTCAATGGCCTCTACATCACTTGGTGAGTTGTATGAACTACGGTAGTTCAACATACCAGCAAAGTCAATCTCCCTTGGATGAACTGGCTTACTGTCTCGCATAGACTGAGGAACTTCTACACCTACTGAGTTACCGTGACCTACAGATACTTTAATAGCATCCTTGTGCTTAATTACCTTTAGTGCCCATTTATCAAGGTCAGTTTCATACTTTTCAACTGCCTTATTGTATGCAGCAAATGCTTTCTTGTGGTCGTCAAGACGAGCCTGAAGTTTAGCCTTTGCTGCTTGTGTATCTACTCGGATACTTGTTGTTACTGCCATTGTGGTGCCTTTCTATTTGTTATAGCTATCTGTTAGCGGAATTGCTAAAAGAATCTTATTTGTTGTCGTCTTCTTGAGAGAACTTACTAAATCTAGCATTCAACTCATCGACAATTTGAGTGGTAGGTGTCTCTTCAAACACTTCAGGTATCCAACTAAACATCTTGTCAATGTCTTCGTTGAACAGGTCAGGCAACACGTTCTCTATCTCGTGTAGTCTGCCTTTGAGCACACTAAGTGCTGTCTCTTGTGCACTCTCTTCATAACCAATGTCCTGTTCTAGGTCAGCGATTACATTACGGTATTGTTCTGCTAGTGTCATTTGCTTGCTTCTTTCAGTTGTTTGTTATTGTTGTTATGGATTTTGATGCCAACTAAGTCTTCTCTCCACTTAGCCTTACGGTGTAGCATATATATAAACTTGGCTAACTGGTGCCAGAACATCAGGCGATAGTATAGCTTTCTAGGTATATCTATATTTTTACTCATTGAAATCCTCCAACTTCAACACTCGTGATTCAATTAGTGCACCAAGTGATGCACCATTTACTAGCCCTTTGCTAGCAAACTCTTTTGCTCCTTGCTCATTTTTACAAGAGATTAGATGAACACGGTCAAGGTCTGGGTCGCCTATAACTTCCCAAGTGTACTGCCTAGTTTCAAGCCCATCTATTAATGCTTGTAGGAATGATTGTTTTGCTTTTTCCATAGCATATTTTTTTGACTCATCATTTGATGGGTCATAGTGCAAATGATGCGGGGACCTATTTATATAAGCCATTGTTACCATCCTTTTTCTATTGTTACGCAGAGTTCTTGCATGAACTCTAGCGTTGTTATTCCTAGCCCTATGCATATGCTTTCAACAGTATGTGGACTAGCGTTCTTTTTACCTGTTTCTACTTCAGCCAAGAAAGACAATGCTATATAACTTGTGTCAGCAAGTTGTCGTAATGTTTTATCTTGGTTTGTACGAAGTCGTCTGATGGTTCTACCCATCTGTGCTGTAAGACTATATGTTGGGTAATCTTTAGTGGTTGTGACCCACTTAGTTTGTTTGTGTTGGCTAGGCTGGCTGGCAATACTAGCGATTGTTTCTGTTGGCAATTTGTTTCCTCACATCATCTAGGGACAAGCGTGTCAGTCTTATATCATTCTCTAAACGCTTGTCAGGGTTAGCCATCATAGATTGTAAGCTTAGCAATCTCTCTAATCTATTAGTGAGTGTGCCTTGCCTATACTGTAATTCGGTTAGCGAACTAGCCATTGTTATCTCCTTTGTTAGAGCACTTCAGTATCAAACTGAACTACTTCGGTTTCTTTTGTGTATTTCAGGCAGGGTTGGCATAGATACGCCTTGATACGTGGACTTACATCTACAAAAAATGACCTATCTACTTGGTTGTTATCTTTGTATGTATGCAGGGCTCGTTTCACAATTATTGCGAACTCTGCCTTAGTCTTGTGACCCTCGGAGTCACACTTCCTACACATAGCCATTACATACCCCTTGGCTTGTTACGGAATGCTTGTGAACAGCTAATCAACTGTGCGTAGTGCCAATGTTCCACGTGAAACATTCGCAAGAAACGCTTAGCACTCTGTCTATATTTAGCGACTCTATTGAAGTCGCACTCATTACATATAAGTTGCACTGTTATCTCCTTGTCTTTAGTGCTACTAACATAAGCCACATACTATGGCTTATCCTTACCCAACCATTAGGCACAGCGTTACCTTTTAGGGCTACGGCTATATCAAATGGCTTGAACTTTACATAATATTGATTGTGCTCAGTCATTATTTTACCCAACTGTGTGTTTCAGCATCCCACACTTGCTTACGGTTGTGGTCACTACCATCACAGTAAAGACATTCTGCACCGTGCTTTGCTTCTCTAACTTTGAGCCTAGCGATTGCTCGCTTGCTAGTGTTAGCTGGTGTAACAGGTGTAACAGGTGTTGCTTGCTTGACTGATTTAGTCATTGCTTACCTACCTTTCATATAGGTTGAGGGGCTTGACTACTTCTAGAGAAGACAGCTACCGCCAGCGGTTGTGCTTGCCTTGGTCGTAGCCAAGCCCCTTTGGTTACCCTTAGAACGCCCTTGTACGGGGGTCTAAGGGGGCTTTGCCCCCTTTTACTGCTCTCTATGGGGGACTTATTATATAGAGAGAGCCTTTCACACACTGTAAGGATTCGAACCTTACTCACCCTGCGTATTTCTAGGGGAATGCCACTTGGAGTGCGCTACTAGGACGACTTGCCCCCTTTATTCATCTCTACGGGGGTCTTATTTGTAGAGATATAGAGAAGACTTAGAGGATAGATAACCCAAATACTATCCTTGCTTCTATGAGAAAGACTTACTCACAGTCTTCACACTTACCATTAGCAAAGTGTGTAACATAATCATCTAGAAACCTAAGGTAGTTACTCTTTCTACCAGGGTCTAGAGCATCATATTTACAGGACTTACAGCCAACCTCTTCTATTTCCATAAGGAGAAAGTCATAGGCATTCTCTTGCCTAGAGAACTCTCCTATTACAGAGCCGCTTGTAAAAGGGTTCTCTAATACAAGTAGTTTTCTTTGGACTTTAGCCCTTAGGGCTACAACAGCATTACGGCTTGCTGTTATTATCTCTGTGTGTTTACACATACTGCTCTCCTTCCCAGAGATTCATTGTTGACAAGTCCCAGTTAGTGACTTGTTTTGCTTTACGTAAGGTTCTTCTATCAGACCTTACAGTTGGTGCTGAGTTAAATGTCTCGCACCACCACTTCACTGCTTTTGCCCTATGATAATAGTAATCTTTCATAGCTAGGGCTTTGCTATAGTAAGCATTTCCAAAGACATACTTGCTCTTAGCCATAGTTTGGCTCCTTTCTATAATGAGCGTGCCCTAGAGGGGCTTTGCACACCTACACCTAAAGTGTCTCTAGGGCTGACTGCCTTATCGGAATAACACTGGCTTTCCCGCCTAACTTTCCCTAGCAGTTAGGAGCATAGAGCGTGCGTAACTTCTGCATTATTTATAGACGTTGCTCGACGTCTTACTTGATAACAGCAACGGGCAGGCTTCGTAAGTCTGGTGATAGACTCACTTAGCCTGCCCGTGTGTTGAGCAGTAGCCAGATTAGCTAATTTCAGCTATTCTGGCTTTCATCTCGGCGACCAACTCGTCCAAGTCATACTCTGACCAGTACCCCTTGTTGCCACGACGGCTTCTGCCCATACCAAGTTCACCAATGAACTCGTCAATGGCGTTGTACAGGCGAGCATCTGCTCCTCTAAGCAGGCAAGGAACACCTACATAGTCACGGACACCCTCTTCGTTTGACTTTACGTCAATGAAGCCACGCTCAACTGTGAAGATGTCATAGATTTCTTTATCTATGATGGTCTCTGCGTACTCTGTCTCTGGGGCATCAGACTTCTTTGCCCAAGTTGGGAGTTGCTCACAGGTTCGCTTGCCTGTCTTGACACCCTGAACGTGTAGTGCCTTAAAGGAACTACGCGCTTCTGATACGGTGAATGTTACGCCGTTTACTTCCATAGTGGACTCTAGTCGAGCCACCATTTCAGTAAGGACTAGTCGCTCTAATTCAGGAATAGTCCTGAAGATAGAGCCAACACCGTCACCAGTGAACGTACCAAGGGCACGTTCAAACAGGGATACTGGCACATCGTTGCCAGTTACGTCAGTTGAGTCAGCAACTAATACTGTTTGCGATGTTGTAGTGTTCATCGCTATCACGCTCCTAAGCGTAAAGGGTTTCACTATAACGGTTGTTATAGCGTTTACTGCACCTAACTACGGCACAGTTCACACATTAGGGGAGATAACCCTAATGAATAAGCCGTGCCGTAGCAATAAGGGGAGATAGTCAGCGATTACTTTATGAGCATAACCCTTAGCCGTATTACTAAGGGTTATGCCTATAAATAGGAATTACACGCCATAGGTAGCACGAAACCTTATTCACATAAGTAGTGTGCCATCACTATTTATGATGGTGTTAGGATAACGGTAATTTTGGGACAACCCTAACGCAAGCAGGATATATTATCGCCAGGTGAAAAACACGGTTGAGCTCTTTTAATATTAAGCAGTAGCCTAAACGAGTTCGCCATTTAGCCACATTTTGTCTGATTTGGCGAGGTTGCAGCGTGCATGTGTGGGTTTTATATTATCGATGATATCGCAGCCTTTCTTTGATATTGGTATGACATGGTCTAGGTGGAGACCTTCTAGACTTGTCCTTGATAGCTCTAAGTCTATCTCTTCACTGCAAAGATAGCAAATGATGCCCCAACGCTCTATTATCATCTCTGTAGTGTAGTGCTCCCAGCCCCATTTACGTGGATTACGTTTTTCTAGGGTTTCATTGCGTATCCGGTAGTTAATCTTAGGTAGGCCATGTTTTTTGAGGAACGTAGCCCGCCTTCTTATTTTGTTTATTTCTTTTCCACGGTAATCTGGATGGTTTGGGTTTCTTTTGTCACGCCAGTACTGTAGTTCAGCGTTGTAACATAGCTCACATTCATCCTTAGGACGCCCCTGCACCCTAACATGAAGACGATATCCGGCCCTAGTTCCACATGGCGGTGTCGGTCTAGGCATAGAATGCCCCTGTAAGCCCTTGTGAGGCCCGTAGAGAGTGTTTCATTGATGGGAGATAAAACTGCTCAATTAACTTCATACGGCTAATCTATAGCCTAGTTAAGAGCTTGTCAAGTGTTTTTTAAGATTTTTTCTTACGATATTGAGCCAGACTGATTACATCAGCTAATTTGGGCTCAGGAACAGGCTTAGGTTCCCTTTTTACCTCTTCAATTTCACCCTGGTCATTGAATTTAAGTCTACCCCACCTAATATTTAATACATGTCTGTGGTCCATAGGTTCATATTGATGAAATGGACAAGAACTATCGTGTAGACCTGCATGAGACCAGGTGTCTTTGCTTTTATTATAGGTTATAGATTGCCCACATCCCCCGGGGCAAGACATGTCCTGTGTATAAGGATTCATAATGGCAGGGGCGTTTTAAGGATTACTTAGGGTTTTTGTAGTTTCTAGTGATATGAGGATTTAAGCTGGCAGTTCTAGCAGCAACATTCTGCTGTTGGTGATAAGCTTTAGCATCACGACGCTGTGCTACCAAAGCACTAATTACACCAACTCCGGCACCAATAGCAGCACCAGCTGCAGGAGCACCATTAGGGTGAGCACTAATCATATCAAAATAAGGCTGAGCAAAATCTCCAACAAAGTTGTTTGCAGGTTCACCAACACGGTTTCCTCCACCAGCAGCCATAGCTCCAGCAACACCTAAAGCTAATGGGTGGGATACTAGACGACTCTTTAAGCTCTGCATAGTAGCTTTTGGGTTTTTCTTAGACATATTCAATCCTTTATCTTATATCTTTATTTTGACATACTATCATAGACATTAAGGTATAAACTAATTAAGACTTAAAAAAGTGGCGGGGCCGTAAAAAAGCCTCTCGTTGTTGAACAAGGATAGCTATGGCTAGAGATGCAGCCTACTGGGCTCGTAAAGAGCACTATGAACGTACAGGTTCATGGCCAGAAACTCCTAAGAAGAGGGAAGAAGCTCACCCTGTCGTGTCTCAGCAGCTGTCAGAAGCGCCTAAGATAGAACAAGAAGACCATGTGTCTAAAGTAGTTGAAGCATGGCATAAAGCTAATCCAGGATTTAGATAATAGTTAAACTTGACAAATAGTCATTAAATATATAATATAAATATAGACACGCCAATTGGGTGTCGTAAATTAATACTGTGCTTCGGACAGTTTGTGAAAATGGTATCGTAGCACAGTTGTCGTCTAAGGAGACAAAATGCATATACAACCATATTCAAATGACCCATGGGATAAAAACAAAAAACCACCTTATACTCCCTGGGGTCCAAATATCCACGAAGATAGTTATAAGAAGTGGCAATCAGAGAAGCCTAAGGTTATTACCATTGCTGACCTATTCCCTCGTCTAGACCGTCTATCTATTGGCTGGTCACCTATCCTTGACCAACTCAAGGAAATTACCTCAAATAAACCAACCTATCCCCCATACGACATTGTTCAATTGGATGATGAAACTAACCTACTCAATGTAGCTGTTGCTGGTTTTAGTAAAAAAGAAATTACTGTTACTGTTAAAGACTCTACTATTACTATTCAAGGTAACAAGGAGAGTAAGGCTAAAGGAGAAGTACTATATCAAGGTATAGCTACTAGAGACTTTACTCTATCTCTTGCTATTGCTGAGTACTGGGTAGTAACAAGTGCTGAACTAGATAATGGACTACTAGTAATTACTTTTAAGAAAGAGCTTCCTGAAGAAAAGAAACCTAAGGTAATTGACATCAAGTAATTTTGGTGTATACTAATTACAAGAGCGTGTGTTCGCCAGGAGCACCGTATGTTCTCGCGTGAGCCTAGTGGCAATCATCCTGGCACAAGGGCTAGAAATGGTGTCGATTGCAGAACAAAGCCTCCAGTAGGACTCTGTAAGACCACAGTTCAATTCTGTGCTGGTCCACTGCCACGGTATGGCAACTAGCCGTGGATAACTCCGCCCATTGTTTCGTCCTTGGGAGTAGTTGCACTAATGGTTCTAAGTGTTACGGTAGCACAGCGGTCTCCAACACCGTTAGCGTAGGTTCGACTCCTACAGAATCAGCGAACAATAACAGATAGGAGAATAAAATGGCAAAAGGTGCCCGTAACGATAAAAGAAATAGTGGGAAGGCTTTTAAGAAGTCTCCAAAAGTATTTGACCCAATCAAACGTAAATTAGTTAAGGCTTAACAATGCCTACTTATCAGTACAAATGTGAAACTTGTGAGACTACTGTTAGTCACGTTGTAACCATATCAGAGCAACGTATAGTTCCAGAATGTTTAGAGTGCAAGAAAGAGATGACTCGTGTCTTCTCAGCACCGTCACTCACCTTTAAAGGCTCAGGATGGGGGTCTGACAGGTGATTCCAGAAACGTTACTTATTGGTACTCAGATATGGGACATAGTAGAACACAGTTCTAAAGAAGATGGCATGTTGTATGAGGATAACTACGGGTATACACTAGAACGTCGTAACATGATTATTATTGATATAGATGCAGCCACAACCCGTAAGAAGCAAGTGCTAATGCACGAGATTCTACATGCTATTAGATTTACTTTTTTTACAGGAAGTAAAATGAATCCTAAGCTAACCTTTGAAGAAACAGAGCATTACTTCATTGGAATGTACGAAGAAACCCTTTTAATGGTACTAAAAGACAACCCCGAGCTTTTAGACTACCTAACTAGTTAATAGTTGCCCAACACAAACATCTGTGCTAGGGTGTTTTTATAACTTAATAGAGAATGTCACTTCGACAATAAACGACCCCAGTACTAAAGCAATGAAAGGTAAGGTCGCTAAATGAAAAAGTACGTAATAATAGCCAGCGTTCTTTTAACTCTCGCTGGTTGCTCCGCTTCTGCGGCAATAGCTCAGATTGAAAACACAAAGGCAGTACAGCAACACCAAGTAAAAGAGCAGTCATTAAAAACGGGTTTAATCCAAATACAAAAGATTAAACGTAATTCTGTTCAAATGGCTCATGTAGTAAAGTATCTGAAGACTCGCGTAGGACGTACATCCTATGTATTCTCAGGTGCCAGTCCCCGTGGATGGGACTGTTCAGGTCTAGTACGCTGGACTTATAAACAATTTGGTATAGTATTACCACACTCGGCAGATGCCCAAGCACATATTGGAGCTAGAGTTTCTAACCCTAAAGTTGGAGACATTGTAGTGTTTGCTTACAATGGCAGCACTAACTTCTATCATGCCGCCATTTACATCGGAAATGGAAAAATGATTAATGCACATCGTGGAACACAGTCTACGATAGTTCAACCTTTATCAGACTATAAAAAGAGTCAGATAAGGTTTGTGAGAGTAATCAAAACTCTATAAGCAGTAGCCCCGCTGGTTTAGACTGGCGGGGCTTTCTGTTTCTGTCATACTGTTTATATTGAATAGTAAGGGAATTAGGCATGTGTTCTGGTTGCAGAAGTGTACAAAGTAAAGACTTTGATGACAAACCATTTACCAGTACTAAAAACGGCTCAATGGGGGATGATGGTGTAGCAATGAAGGATGACACCAAATATGATGGAGACAGTGGTCAAGGTAAAAAGTTTGAGGGAATGGCTCCAGGTAAATCCACTGGAGCAACAGAAGCCCAATATACTGGAAGGCAATAATGCCATCTCAATCAAAACTTTCTAAAAGAACTAAAGGAATGTATGCTGGCCAAGCAACAGACATTGGTCAGTATCTTGATGATAATCTTAAAATGACTAGTGGCACACAGCCGTATGAACTTCAACAGCAAACTCGTGGAGAACAAACTCCAAGTAACTATGCTTTTAATCAGTGGCCTTACATGGTGTCGGGGCAAACTAACTATGACCCTTCTACATTGTTGCCTGGCTCTAATCTAAGTGCAGTACAGCAGGGAGCTCAAGGATTAGCTAGAGATGCTGGTGTTAGTGACGTAGAAACTGGAAATCCGTCTGGTTTGAATGGTATGCCAAGTAATTAACAAACTTTTTTTGTATTCTTAATATAGAAAATACAATTCCTTTACTAATACACTTACAATCTGTAACATCTTTATATTAGTTAGAGGTACTAAATGAAACTTACTGGAAATGTTCTTCTCAGAATTTTGGCAACATTTGTTGCGTCCGCTCTTGGTGTTATCGGTGCTGGTTCCCTTGGGGGCGTTGCTCCTGCTACTGCCGCTCTTGTTGGCGGTATTCTTGCTGTAGCCAAGGTTATTGAACGCTTGTCTATTGCTTTCCTAGAAGATGGTAAATTATCTAACGCTGAAATCAACGCTGCTTTCCAGCAGTCTGTTCAGCTAAAAAATGTTAAAAAAGAGGACTAGTGTTTAAACGTAACCCAAATATGCCAAAACATAAAGAGTTGGTAGAATTGGCACTAATAAGTTGGCGTGAACACACCGCGAATAGTACTCGTAAGTACACCGCAAATGAGTGTATAGCATACCAAAGAGGCTTTATTTCTACGTATAAGCGGAAACTAAAACAAAAATCATAGACAATAGATACATAACCCCGAAAGGACAAACATGTCTGAACTTGTATACCATGAACCATTTGATAAAAAACTTAGAGGAGATGAGCTCGGTAACTTAGCTCCATACCGCAATGGTAGACCACACCGCGGGCAGGACTGGGCACCAAAAGAAAAGAGCCCAATCAAAGCTATCTGTGATGGAACTGTCGGTCTTGTTGAATGGACTGACGTTCTAGGTTGGATTATTGTCCACTCATCAAAAGATGCTAAGCACTGGGTTCTTTACGCTCACCTAGCTGAAAAGCCAACCCTAAAAAAGGGTGACAAGGTTGTTGGTGGACAAACTGTTCTAGGACTAGTTGGTGGTGGCAAGAACACCCCATCAGGCTCAGCCTCAACAGGCGCTCATCTACATATGACTGTCGCTACTATGGGTAAAGACTTTTCAGGTGTAGAAGCACACTTACTTCCATTTGAGCGTCTAGTAGACCCACTAAAGCTATTTAAGTAAAATGCAAGGCTCCATAGGACATCCAGCACTTAGCTCACAAATTTCGTGGGCTGGTCCTGGGCGTCCTATTGGAGAAGGATTTGGCGGGGGCTATCGAGTAAAAAAGGGGATAAAGTAATATGGACCAAATTGTCTTTTATTGGGCCGCAGGCGTCATAACAGTCGGAACTGCACTCGGATTGCTTTGGAGGCTTCTAAAGCCGGTATGCGACCGTGTACACGCTGCTATGGATGCCTGGGATGATTTCCACAGAGATTGGGCTGGAGAACCGGCAACACCTGGTCGTTCCGCCGTGCCAGGTGTAATGGAGCGCTTAAACCGTATTGACGGTGAGTTGAAGCGTAACGGCGGCTCTTCCATGAAAGACGCTATCACTCGAGTTGAAAAGAAGCTAGAACAAATTGATGCTAGACTTGATGAGGGAAACAACCGCTTTGATAATATTGAGGGTAAAATAAATGGCTAGTTCACCTAAAACAGTAGGTTACCATCTTGCAACTGCTACAGGGAAATTAAAAGGAAAAAACTCTCTTTCTAGTATTAAAAATTCTAAACAGTTTAAAAACTGGGTAAGCAGTAGACCTACTAAGCCAATGTCTCAAGTAATGCAAGAAAAAATGGACGCTACTCGTAAAGCCCGTCCACTAGCAACTTTAGAAACTAACAACGTTTTTTCTAGACACAATGCTGATATGAGCATTCTTTCTAATAGGCCAACCAATAGTCAAAAAAGTAATTATAGTGCTTGGAAAGCAAGGCACTTAGCGTATAACTCAGCGTTATCCCGCCAACAATTGCTTCAACCGGGTAATCGTGCTATTCAAGCTATTGAGCCAACAAACCAATCCCCTACTAAAAAATATCCAGCACCAATAACTAAGTACTATGTTCCTAGAGGCGGACAACTTGGTACTACATTCCAAAATGATTTGCCAGACACTTCAAAACCGTTTATTCAAGCCGTTTAAATTTAGACTGAAAAATATGCTAAAATGGTGCACTCTAGTATTAGACTTAAAGAAGGTTGGGTAAATGCCTCTCATTCGTAAGTTCGCTGTTCAGGGACACCCCGTCCCTAGTGGCTACTCAAGTCCTCGGGGACCATTTCCTCCTGAGATTTTCGCGCAGAATCCCAGGGCAGAAGATGAGCTCCCAAACTCCGACTCCTTACACGAAGCACTAGATGATGTCCGCATGTTTCGTTGTAAATACTGTGGCGACATTCTCTACGAGGATGAACTATACACTCATGATTGCAATCAGGAAGAAGAATAAAAATGCCAATTGTTAACGGCCTTGGAGCCACAACAAATAATAATGGTCATTCATTGGATGACAAATCAAACGTTCAAGTTGACTTTGTATGGGGTAATTTCCCTATGCAGCCTAACGATGACCGTCAGGATAACCCAACAAACAGCGGAAACATTTTCCCGTCCACCCTACTTGACCCAACTGTAAGCGTTCACAATACTGTTGTTGGAGCTTACAATGGTTACCCTTTGTATGAAATCGGAGCAAAAGACAGCTACGGATTCTACCAGGGAACCCGTGGTGCCGACACTAGCACTACAATTGACTACATCAAGGTCCCACTAGTTCTTGGTAAGACAACTGCTCTTGCTATTGATGCACTTGAAGATGCTGGTTTCGTCAAGCTATTTGCTGACATTACCCGTGTTAACGTAACAACCACTAGTAGCGCTAACATTTACGCACTAAACGCAGATACTACTTACCCAATTAACAGTAAGATTACAATCGTAGCTGGTACCCTAGGTTCAACTAAGGTTCCTTCTTACGTTCTTGGTGAGTGGACTGTGGCTGGTAACGGAACTGGTTATGTAACTATTACTAGCTCTGCAGCATTTACTGTTGCTGACACAGCAAATATTAACTCTACCGGAACTATCAGAAGTGGCCTAAAGGGTGAAGTTAACACTATTACCACTGCGACTGCTGCAACAAACACCGCTAAGACAATTACCCGTGTTGATGTAACCACGCCTAGCTCGGCCAACATTTACGCGGCTAGCGCAGACACTGCTTACCTACTAAACACTAAGATTACTATTGCTTCTGGTAACTCTGTTCCAGCTGCTGTAGTAGGTACTTGGACTGTAACTGGTTCTGGTACTGGTTACGTAACCATTACTAGCTCCGCAGCATTTGGTACAGCTACTAACACAGCAAGCCTAACTGCAACTAACCAGCTAACTGGTGCTACTGGAACTGTAAAGACTCAGAGCATTGCTGCAGAGACTGCAAGTACCGCTCCTGGAGCCGCAATCACTATCACTCCTTGGGCTTAATAGTTAAAGGAATTTAAAATGGCTGAACGCCTGAACTCTAGTAACCTAGGCCAATTTGCCTTGCGGAGTTCAGGCGTTCAAGCATTTGACCCGGTAGGTAAACAGCTTGGTGCTAGTGAAACAGTCATGCGTCAAGTGTCTGAGTTTATGGATGTTGATACTCGAAGAGAAGCTTTAGGTTTAGCTGGGGAAGAGTATGATGAACGTGGTTTTCTTGGGGGTCTAGCTTCTTCAACAACAGCTTCTAGACAAGCTGAAATTCAACGAGCTATTTTTAATATAAATAATAATCAATTTAAAAATAGAGCACAAGTTGCAGAGCTTTCCGGTCTTGGAGATGAGTTCTTTAAATTTGGAGAAAATAGTACTGAAAATCTTTTGTATAAACGAGGTATTACAGCAGATTCCTATCTAGGTTCGGGGTATGAAACCCCAGAAAGAACACAGGGTAAAAGGTCAGGTTGGACATACAAGGGAACCCCGGCTGCAGCCTCAGCTTTAGCTGACATTCCTACCTCAACAACAAACTGGAGACGCCCTAGAACAGTAGCCGCTGGTTACGATTATAACCAAGATACAGATACAGGTGTACTAACAGTTGTGTTTCGTGACGGAACCTTCTATAATTATTATGATGTACCACCTTCTGTTTGGATTGAGTTTCATGACTCTTTTTCAAAAGGCCCAATGCTTAACCGTAAAACTAAAAACGGTGGGCAAGCTATAGACGGTAAACTTCTATCTTACAAACACGGCCCTGCTGATATGAGTAACTTAAGCCCAACTGCTCAAGAGTTCTTATATAAAATTGCTAGAACATCACAGATTTATTACAGAAATAAAACTGCTACAGTTAACCAAGCTACTGGTAAACCATCAATAGGTTCTGGTCAAAACACTAGGGCTAAACGTAAACGAGATTTAAATAAACTTGCTAAAAAAGCGGGGTATAACCCAAACAAAAACGCAGGAAGAGCTAGACGACCATAAGGAATACATGCCTCGGACACACGACATCGGAACTAAAAGATTTATACAGTTTATAGACTTTCCTGTAAAATGGGGGTATAAACTAGTAGTACGTGGATGGACTCAAGAAATTAAAGAGCCATTCCGTACAGCAACTCCATTAATCTTTAGACTACCCTTTCATAAGGCAGTAGTCTTTGGTATGTGGACTGGAAAACAAATAGACGAAGAGTCGGCACTAAATAACGCTATACAAGGACGGGTACTAACTGATGAAGATTTTCAAGAGGAAAAAGGCTGGACACCAGCCAAGCAGCAAACTGCAGAAAAGGGTATCTGGGATTGGGACGCTTGATTTAGTTATGTGGGTTGAGAACGCACTATTTGTTATTGGAAAAGAAATAACCCACTACCAGCGCAATAAAAGCCAAGACTCTCTTGATGAAGCTCTGTTAGGTGCAGAGGCACTTATTGCAATTATTAAAGAACTACAAACAAGGGCATAGATGAACTCCGAAGAAGAGTACGAAGAAGAACAAGAGTTTGACTCCTCGGCATGGGACTTAGACCCAGAAATTGACTACGACAATGAAGAAGTTCAGTTTGAAGAAATTGACCCAGAGTTTTATCGTAATCTAGAGGCTCTTGAAGAAGATGAAGAAGAAGACGAAAAAGAAGAAGATGTCTTTTCTCAAGACTTTATCGACCGATTAGTAGATAAAATCATGCTCTTTATGGAAGGCCTAGTAGGATATGCTCTTCATGATTACCAGCAACCATTAGCTAGAAGAATTATTGAGTCTGTCTTAATTGGTAAGGGTGATGAGATTACCGCTCTAGCATCTCGTCAGTCTGGTAAGTCAGAAACTATTGCTAACACAGTATCCACACTTATGGTGCTTCTTCCAAAGCTATCTATACTTTACCCAGAGTTGTTAGACAAATATAAAAATGGTATTTGGGTTGGATTGTTTGCTCCTACTGAAGGCCAGGCAGAAACATTATTTGGTAGAACTGTTAGTAGGTTAACTTCTGAACGTGCCCAAGAGCTTTTGGGTGACCCAGAGATTGACGACCAGGCTGCTAAAATTGGTGGTGTAACAAGAATGGTACGCCTAAAGAACTCAGGCAGTAGCATAACAATGATGACTGCTAACCCTAGAGCTAAGATTGAATCTAAGTCGTTCCATCTTATCGTTATTGATGAGTGCCAAGAAGCTGATGACTTTGTTGTTTCTAAGTCTATTGCCCCTATGCTAGCGTATTACGCAGGTATCATGGTTAAGACTGGTACCCCAACAACTTCTAAGAACAACTTCTATAAAGCGATTCAACTAAATAAAAGATTACAGACTGAACGAGGCAGAAGACAGAACCATTTCCAATGGGACTGGAGAGATGTATCTAAAGTCAACACAAACTATAAAACGTTTATTAAACAAGAGATGTTAAGAATTGGAGAAGATTCTGATGAGTTCCAGATGTCGTACAACTGCAAATGGCTACTTGAACGAGGCATGTTTGTTACGACTACCTTATTGGATGAGCTTGGTGACACATCTCAAGAGCTCGTCAAGACATGGCATAAAACCCCTGTTGTGGTCGGAATCGACCCTGCTCGAAAAATGGACTCCACTGTTGTCACAGTTGTCTGGGTGGACTGGGACAGGCCCGATGAGTTTGGCTATTTTGACCACCGAATCCTTAACTGGCTTGAAATACAAGGCGATGACTGGGAAGAACAATACTTCCAAATAGTAAACTTCCTTTCTAACTATGATGTACTTGCAGTTGGAGTAGACGCCAATGGTGTTGGTGACGCAGTAGCCCAACGTCTTAAACTATTATTAGGCCGTTCAGATGTATTCCCTTTAACCTCTAGCCAGAGCGAACAATCTAAAAGATTTAAACATTTACAAGCTTTAATACAAAGACGTTCGCTTAGCTACCCAAACCACGCAAAAACACGTAGACTAAGAGTACATAAACGTTTTATACAACAAATGACAGATGTTGAAATAAAATATAAAGGACCAAACTTTGTAGTCGAAGCTCCGGATGAATCCTACGCCCACGATGACTTTGTAGACTCTTTAGCTATTGCTTGTTCTCTAACCCAGTCACTAGTAATGCCAGAGATTGAAGTATCAAATTCAGCTTTTTTCTAAAAATCTGAGTTGACTATGAAATATTTCGATAAAACAGACAAACTAGATATTGGAAATACTAGTTCCTTTCCAATTTAACTTTAAAGGAGTTCCCATGGGTATCGCCCCACAACCACAGTTCCCTGAACGCGCACCTCAAGGCTATGAAATGAAGATGTCAGGTAACCCTGAGCGTCGTGGCCCTCTTCGTTTTGAAGAAGGTCTTGCTACAGATACTGACGTCCCAACTGAGTTTCAGACTGGAATCATGAGCGGCTTTGCTGCTGCTCCTGGTCGTCCAAACCGTAATGCACCAGTACACACTAAGACTGCTGAAGAAACTATGGGTGAGCGTGCTCACGTAGGTTCAGCTTCTTGGGCAGAGGCACCAACATTCCTAGGAGAATTTGCTCATGGCTCATTCTCAAACAATGCTGAACAGGTTGTAGAGACCAAGGTTGTTTCGGGCGGACGCATGATGCGTCTTAACGCAACAGTTGTTCAGGACTAATTAGGGCTTCGATGGACCCCTGCCCGCAAGGGCGGGGTGTCTTCGATTAGAGGAGAATTATGGCAGAGGTACCTTTGAATGAAAAGCTTTACGCTATGGTGGTAGGCCAAGCTAAAGCTAAGTACAGAATCTATCCTTCTCCAGGAGCAAGCCACTGGGTACACCAACGTTACCTAGAACTTGGCGGAAGGTTTGAAGATAGTGCAAAACTTGCAGAACGTAAGTCTCTAATGAAGAGGGTTATAGAGCACCGCAGAGAAGTCCTGGCACGCAACCGGGGTAAAGATAAGGACGATAAGTAGTGTCATTCTTAGACTTTTCACCACCAAGCTATAGAGCTTCCTCTTCTGACCTTACAATCAGCATCTCCCCTCTGGGTCTTGTAGAACTTGCTGATGAAGAGTTTGAGGTTCACGGTCCTCGTCTAAACCGTTACTCGCTCAACTGGGCGATGTACCTCGGGCATCACTGGGGTTACCGCCGTGAGCAAGGCGAAATGCAGATTTCGGTAAATTACTACCGTGCTTTCATTGATTACCTAGCAAGATTTACTTTTGGTAATGGAGTGCACTTTCGCTCCCCTAAAGCAACTGAAGCTATTATTCCTGACCGTCTAGAACGTGTTTGGGAACTTGATAACAATAAGCAACGTATCCTATTTGAAATGGCACAGACTGGTGGAATCACTGGTGACTGCTTTGTTAAAGTAGCTTACGAAGAAGCCTGGGAAGATACCATTGGCCGTTTCCACCCTGGCCGCGTACGCATTCTTCCATTAAACCCTGCTTTCTGTTTCCCTGAGTTCCATCCTCACGACCGCGAAAGATTGCTTAGATTTAAGCAGAAGTACCGTTTCTGGGGCACATCTCTAGAAGGAACTCGTCAGGTCTTTACTTACACTGAAATTCTTACTGATGACATCATTGAAGAATACGTTAATGATGAGTTGATTGACTCTCGCCCAAACCCACTGGGAATGATTCCTGTAGTACATATCCCAAACATCCCTGTATCTGGTTCTCCATGGGGCCTTGCTGATGCCCACGATATCATTACTATCAACCGTGCATATAACGAAATTTCTACAGACATCGCGGATATCATTAACTACCATGCTGCACCTGTTACAGTAATCGTTGGTGCTAAGGCTTCTAACCTTGAAAAGGGTGCTAAGAAGGTTTGGGGTGGTCTACCTAAAGACGCCCAGGTGTTTAACCTTGAAGGCGGCGGTGCAGGTATTCAGGGTGCTCTACAATACCTTGAAACATTAAAGCGCTCCATGCACGAAATGATGAACATTCCAGAGTCTGCATTGGGTCAAGCACAGCCTATTTCGAATACCTCCGGTGTTGCGCTTTCTATCCAGTTCCAGCCTTTGATGAACCGTTGGTCACAGAAGAGCACACAATACGGTAAAGGTATTGAAAAGATTAACCAGCTTGTTATTCTTAACCTTGCTATTAAAGAACCAGAAACTATGGTTTATAATCCTGAAGAGGATGGGCCAATTAAAGAGGGTCAACTTCCTCAGCTTGACCCTAACGACCCAATTACATACAGCAACTATGTTCACTTTGAACCGCCTCTACCACTAGACAAGATTGTTATGTTGAACGAACTTCAGCAAAAAATGTCTATGGGTCTTGAGTCTAAAGAAGGCGCTTTGCGTGCTCTGGGTGAAGAATTCCCTGAAGAAAAGCTGCAGGAGATTCGTTCTGAACTTATTGAGGACGCTAAGTCTGAAGGTGCACTTAACCTTGTTAAGGCTCAAATTACTAAGCAGCTTATGGACTTAACTGGAATGATGGTAGGCCCTGACGGCACTGCTACTCCTATGGACCCAATGATGATGGGCAATGGAGACTTACTAGGTGACGGTCAACTAGGCCCTCAAGGCTCAGGAGTAGCCGCAGAGGAAGACCAAGCAGTAGCTCAAGAGCAGTTGCAGGGTGAAGATGAAATAAGGAATTCTTTGGTAGCTGGAGCGTATGGAACACAAATTCCAGCACGCAGACAAGTTGACAAAGATTAATGCTTTAGTTTAAGGCATTATTTAATTAGGTAACAAAATATAATTATGATGTTACTTAATAAGTACGACTGACAAGGTCATGTGGCATTAATACGGAAAACGACCAAGAGAATGAAAAGAGAATAATAATGGATGAAAACCTAGAAGTAGTAGAATCTACTGAATCAATTACTAATGCAGCTTTTGCTGAGGAGGTAGCAGTGCAGAACCAGTTCAGTGCCGATGATATTGCAAAGGCGCGTGCTCAGGAGAAGGCTAAGCTATACCCTCAGGTAGAGAAGCTACAAGAAGAACTTGCTAGTCTTCGTAATGAAAAGCAAGAGCGTGACGCTAAGGACGCAGAACGTAAGGCACAACGTGCAGCACGTGAAGCACAGGCCGTAGCAGAACGTAAGAAGCAAGAAGAGGCTGAACTTGAAGTTCGTGACCTACTTGCGGTTAAAGAGCAGGAGTGGGCTGAAAAGCTTAACTCTGAACGCCAAGAACGTGAGAAGGCATTTGCTCTTCTTGAACGTGAGCGTGAGTTTCAGGAACTATCGGCATACCGCCAACAGCGTATGGAAACAGAACGCGATAATATTATTCCAGAACTAGTTGACCTAATTTCTGGTAATTCTAAGGATGAAATTGAGCAGAGCATCCTTGGTCTTAAAGAACGCTCTGCGAAAATCTTCGATTCTGTTGCGCAAGTTGCACAGCAGAGCCGCAAGGAAATGGCTGGAACTCGTATTACGAGCCCGGCTTCCGGACCCCTCGACAACGACTCGGACTCACGTACGTATTCACCTAATGACATTAATAACATGTCAATGGCAGACTATGCGAAGAATAGAGCTAAGTTACTTGGCTCAGGTAAAAACAGTGGACAAGGGCTCTTTGGATAAATATGGAAGTTATGCGTTGTTATAAAAGTTTCATAACAGCCATATAATCCGCAACACCCCTAAAACAATAATCTAACGACCGCTTCTGAAAGGAGCAAAAAATGGCAGGTTCTGCTGTTACAGGTACGCAGGCATTAGCTACTGCGCCTACCGCATATTCAGGTTCAAATAGCCAGCTTTCACAGGCTATTCAAACCATCTGGTCGAAGGAAATTCTGTTCCAGGCGATGCCTATTCTTCGTTTTGAGCAGTTTGCAGTTAAGAAGACAGAGCTTGGTGTTTCACCAGGTCTGCGTGTTAACTTCCTTCGTTACAAAAACTTCAGCGTGGACCCAACTCCACTAACTGAAGGTGTCCGTATGTCAACCAACGCTCTAACCGCAGAGCAGATTGCTATCACCGTTGCAGAGCACGGCTACGCAGTTGCAGTTTCAGAACTGCTACTGAACGCTTCGTTCGACGACATCATGGCTTCTGCATCTCGTTTGCTAGGTCGCCACATGGCACAGTACCTTGACGTACAGGCTCGCAACACACTATCGGCTGCTACTTCAGCGACCTTTGGTTATGACCGTACATTGAAAGCTGACGGTTCCGCAGATACTTCTAGCGGATTTGCTAACTACAACGAAGGTAAGTTGGCAGCTAACCTGTCTGAACTAACTGGTGGTTTTAAGTTGACAACTGGTGCTATCAAGGACTCAGCTCTTACCCTTGCTTCTAAGAACATTCCTAGAATTGGTGAGACTTACGTTATGTTCATCCACCCTAAGCAGTCTCGTGACCTTCGCTCGAACCCAGAGTTCATCGAAGTAACCAAGTACGCTGCTCCAGGTAACTTCATGCTAGGTGAGATTGGTCGTCTATACGACGTAGTCTTCATCGAGACTACTCAGGTTAAGCTACTTGCTCAGTCTACTGCTGTTGACTACACCTCTGTAACTGGTGCTCCAAGCAACCAGTATGAATACGCTAATGGTGCTGTTAAGGCTAACACTGCTCCTGGTTCAGGTGGTAACCCTACTGGGTCAGCTTCACCTAACCCTGCTGGTGGTTCGACTGGTACTACTCCTGCAAAGGATGTATACGAGTCAATCATGATTGGTGACAACGCATTTGGTCACGCAATCGCTCTTCCAGTTGAGCTTCGTGATGGTGGTGTTCTAGACTTTGGTCGTGAGCACGCACTAGCATGGTACGCCATCTGGGGTCTAGGTATCATCACAGACCAGGCTATCAACAAGGTTTACACCAACTAATAGCCAAACCCTTCGTCGAGGGGGGCCTTTCGGGGCCCCCCAACACAAACAAATAAACAAATAACAAGGAGAATAATATCGTGGCAAATAAACCCACTAGTCCACAGGACACAACAGGACGCGCAGCAGAAGATGCTGCAAAGCGTAATGCAGCTGAACTAGCTGCTCGTAAAGATGAAATTTCCATTTCACGTCAGGCAGAGGCTATCAGCCTTGAGAATGATGTGTTTGACCCATTGAATCCAAGTCAACCTCTTTTAATTGATGAAATTGAAGAAGTTGGAGTCTCAGTAAATAACGACAAGGTTGTTATCCGTACACACCACGATATCGAAGATATGACTTATGGTGTTGGAAACTCCTATACTTTTAAAGCTGGAGTTCGCTACTCGGTACCACGTGCTCTTGCACAGTATCTAGAAGAACTTGGTTACGTCTGGCGTCAGTAGTACGCCTCCCCAATCTGTCCGTCCTGCTGGTCCCGCCCTCCTCACCAGCAGGGCGGACTTTTACCATGAATTTTATACACTTTTAAGAGAACATAGTTATATAAGACTTTGGAGGATTGATGGCTACTACTTCTAGCCTTATTGACAGAGTTCGCCTTGAACTTGGCGACGCTGGAAAAACTTTCGTAACCAAGTTCGTTGCAGATGGTACAACCAACCGTTTTAAACTACACTATGCTCCTTTAGATGCAACTACTGTTATAGTATATGCAGGAACTACCGACATTAGTTCTACTAGTTATGTTGAAGAATCTACTGGTATTTTAGTTACAGCAGATGTGCTGGCTGACATGACTGAAGTTACTGTTAGCGGAAACTATTACCGTTATTTTACTGGAGCAGAACTAACTACTATTGTTAATGACGCCATTACCCAACATTCTGCGGGACACACAGACTCCTTGGGCCGTAAAATGGATATTTCTACTCTTCCTTTTATTGAAGAATACCCTGTAGCTATTTACGCTACCACTATTGCTCTTTATACTTTAGCCACTGATGCCTCGTTTGATATTGACATCCAAGCTCCAGATGGGGTTACTATCCCTCGTTCAGAACGTTTCCGTCAGCTTATGGAGATGGTTCAAACTCGTCAAACCCAATACCGTGAACTCTGTGTTCAATTAGGCGTTGGCTTATATAAAATTGACGTATTTAGTCTTCGCAGAATCTCTAAGGCTACCGGACGTTTAATTCCTGTTTACAAGCCTCAAGAAGTCGATGACCGTTCATTCCCACAAAGAGTTGCAGACCAGCACTCTACCTATGGAGATAAGCCAACTGCTTGGCCTACTGATGGTGGAGAGTTTACTGCCTACCAAGGACGTTCGTTCAGTACCTCACTAGATATTATAGACAACTTTGCTGGTAAGTCATTCACAGCAAAACTATTAAACCAACGTGGCTCAGCACTTGCAATTCAAGACTTTACTCTTTCTGTAAACGCTCCTGGTATTGATACAATCACTAATGCAGCTAGAGTTTCAGGAAATAGAACTATCACAATTACTACCAGTGCTGCTCATGGTTTGACCACAGGAAACTCAGTAGTTATTACTGGTGTAGACAGCACAGTAGACGGTGTGTACACTATTGGTAACGCCACTCCTACTGGCACAACTTTTACTGTTACTGGTACTTCTACAACTGTCTTGTCATTAACTGGTTTAGCTGCGCAAGTAGAAACAAACGTTTCTAAAGATTACACCTTTACAATGTCGTTTACTAAGGACCAGACACTTAGACTGGCAGAACGTGCTTACTGGTCTCTTTCTACAGTAGATGACTTTACCGGTGATGTTACCGAAATCAAAGGCGGGAATTTCTTTACTGCTCGTTCTAGTACGGTGATTATATAATGGCCCCTTTACCTTTACCAGAAAAAGATATAACGCTTCTTCAACCAAACGAGGAAGCTAATCAAGTAATTGATATTACTTTGCTGCCAGGTGTCCCAGGACAACGAGGCCCTAATGGATTGCCTGGAATCCTAGCTCAGCCAAACGCTCCTTCAGACACTAAAGTTCTGTGGGTAGATACAGACGATATTGGTACTGAAATATCTTCTTCTCCTGCTGGTATTATAATTTCGGATACACCTCCAAGTCACGCACAGTTGTGGGCTGATACCTCAACTACTTTAGCGCAAGTTGCAGTTTTTGATGGCGGAACACCTGCAGGGCAATTAAGTTCTATGAGAACTAGACGTGGAAATTCTTCAGTATGGACATCTGTTAACCCAATCTTAGATGCTGGTGAATTTGGGTTTGAGTTAGATACTCGCAAATTTAAGATTGGTAACGGCTCTACACCATGGACTTCTCTAGGATACGCAGTAGCTCTTGCTGACCTTAATAACCCAACTTTAAGTGGAACTATCAATATAACTGGTGCGACTGTTTACGGCGGCACAATATCGGGGGGTTCAGCATGACAGCCTTAAAAATTTGGGATGTACCTACTCAACAATGGGTTTCACTGACATTAACCCAACAAAACAATGTAAAAATTTCTACGTCAGCTCCAACAGACATTTCACAACTTTGGGTAGACCCAAACGATGTAACGTATATAAATGCTATTGACGGGGGTTCTGCATGAGCGCAATAAAATATTATGACACTACTTCAGGAACTTGGAAATATCTTGCTCAAGGTGTTAAGGGCGACAAGGGAGAAAAAGGCGATATTGGCCTTACAGGCCCAACAGGCGCAGTTGGTGTAGGAGTTGTCGCAGGTGGAACTACAGGACAAGCACTAGTTAAAAGGTCTAACACAGATTATGACACCCAATGGCAAGCTATTACAACAGGTGTGTCATCTGTTGACGGCCTTACTGGTGCAGTGTCTTTAACTAGTAACTACGATGCTAAAGGCAGTTCTGCTATAAAGTCTAAGTTTGATGGTTTTCTTGCTAGAGCTACTGGCCCACTTAAAGCTTTTCCTACTGCTGACCCTTCACTAATTTCCAGTACTAGCAATACCGCAATCTCTGGAGCTACCCGCTATGCTTACGATAGCGGCAAATTTTATTTCCGGGGGTTAACTTCAAGCGTTATTATAAACGCTAACGGTACACCCTGCTATCGCAATACTAATTATGGTGGAGCTAAAACCTTTTGGGTTGAGTTTGATTACTACGGTAGTAATTTTGATGTCCTTTATAACTCTCTTGGAACCAACGCTGTTCAAATTTGGGTATGGATAAATGGCGTTCCTACTACTGATTCAGCAGTAAGACCGACTACTAGTTATAATGTGAATAATTACTACAATGTAGAGCTACCATCTACTGACCAACGTCGTATACGAATTATGTTGACTCAAGCAGATTTCGGTGGAATTGGTTTGAAAGATGCCACTGAGACTATCTACCCAGTCGAGCAAAACCTTTTAAAAGTTGCTCTATTTGATGGGTCTTGGTTAGACGGCTACCAAGGAGGGGCGACTAACACATCTGACCAGTTGTCTATACAGTTTGGTGAGATGATAAACGCGGACTATCACAATGTTTCCATCGGTGGAACTGGGTATGTACGTGGAACAAACGTGGACCCAATTCTTGGTTATGTAACAGACGCTACTGCTGGTGGAGGCAACTGGTGTGCCCCTACACGTCTATCTATATTGACGACTATTAACCCTGACCTTGTCATATTCCTTGGAACTACCAATGATGACGGGTATACCGGGTCTACCTATCAGCTGAGCGCACATGCAACTTATGTTTACAATTATATTGCAACTAACTTACCTAATACTAAAGTAATTGTTTTTACACGTGGCTCAAACGCGCTATCTGGCTCAAACTACTCACTTAATGCTTCAACTGTATATTCAGCTGCACTGGCTGCACCTAACGTTATTGGCGCAGTAAATATTTATGGTGAAGGATGGGTTACTGGAACATACACAGATTCAACTTCAACAGGAACTTTAGGCAATGGTCAAATTTATGTTTCTGGTGCTGATTACCACCTAAATGCTGCCGGCAATAAGTATTATGCTGCTAGAATGTTTAATAGAGTTTTCGATATTATCAAGAATTATACAAGGAGTCAATAATGGCACAAATTACACAAATTCAGGTCCGAAGGGATACAGACGCAAATTGGACCACAATTAACCCTACCCTAGCTGCTGGTGAGGTTGGGTTTGAAAGTAACACAGGAAAGTTTAAAATCGGTACTGGCTCCAGTACTTGGACTAGTTTGACTTATGCAACTGATGGCTCAAAACTTACTGGCACTATTTCCGCAGCAACCGCTACTAATGTTACTGGGACTGTTGCTGTTGCTAATGGTGGAACTGGTAAGACTACATTTGGTTCTACTGCTGGTGTAGTTAAATCAAATGGTTCTGATGTTCTATCCGCTACAACTATTGTTGATGCTGATATTTCTTCTACTGCAGCCATTGCCCCATCAAAAATTTCCGGTATTGCTTCAACTTTAACTCAACAACGTGCAAAGTTTTACCAAGGCACTACTACATTAGACGTCCCTCCAAGACTATTTGCTACCTCTACCTTAGCCGTTGTTAGTGGCTCTCTAAGAACATTCTTTTTTACTCCCGAACAAGACATCACAGTTACAAAAATTTCAAATTATGTTAGCAATGCATCCGTAGGCAACTGGTCTGCACCTACTACAAGTCTTTCAAGAGAGACCGGTATTTCAGTAAGTACAAGCACTAACAGTGGTGGTTCATCAGGTTCAATTGGTGGAGATACTATTACTATGGTAAACAACACTACTTCATGGGGCTCAGGAACCCCTCTAGTCGGTGCTACAATTTCTGGTACTGGAATTGCAGCAGGTGCAAAAATTATTGCATCTGTTGGTTTAATAATTACTGTAGACACTCCTCATACTGGAAGAGTCTCTGGAACTATTACAATTAGCTCTAATGGTTCATCAGGTGCGCAAGGTGCAAGCACTGTTACTATGCTAAACACTCAATGGTCTAACGGAACTACACCTACAGTTGGAGCTACAATTTCTGGTACTGGAATTGCAACAGGTGCAAAAATTACAAATGTTAATGGTTTAGTGCTTACTTTGGACACTCCTAACACTGGTACAGTATCTGGAGTGCTAACAATTAGCTCCAACCTTTCATCGGGTGTACAGGGAGCTTACACTATTACCATGACAAACACTATTTGGAGTGCAGGACTACCATTTCCTAACAATGGAGTTTCAGGTGCTGGAATTGCATCGGGTGCAAAAATTGTTTCAGTTAGCTCTAACAATTTAACAATAACTTTAGACCTTCCTAATACTGGTACAGTATCTGGTGTCATCACACTAAGCCAAATTGCAGCTGCTAAAGCAGCATTGTTTAGCGTTAGCGGTTCGACTACTACACCAATTGCTACTTCAGCATGGCAGAATTATCCATTTGTAGGTGGAACAACTCTATTATATGATTTCACTATTCCATCAACTACGCTGACCGCAGGAACAACATACGCAGTAGGCATGGTTGTAAACTGGGGAGGTACTCCAACAGTCCCATCTCTTGCTATATGGCCAAATGCCAATGGAAACTTATCTAGTGCAACATACCTCCCACAAATAACTCAACAAGTAGCAACAACTGATATCGTAGCATCTTCAAGCGCTTTAGGTATAGCTTCTCCTTGGTTCTTTAGGTTGTCTTAATGAGTATTTTATATAGGAGTCTTAAATGAGTACCTTAAAATTTTATAATCCTACCACAGCGCAATGGGAGTACGCTGTTGTTGGTAAGCAAGGACCTCAAGGTGAAACTGGCAGATACACAATTTCTGAAACTGCCCCAACAGGAAATTTGGTAAATGGTGAACTTTGGTTTAAGTCATCGACCGCACAACTTTACTTTTACTATGATTCTTACTGGATTGAGACATCTACTAGTTATTTAGGTCCTACTGGCCCTACAGGGCCACAGGGGCCTCAAGGTCCTCAAGGAATACCGGGTACTTTTGCTGGCAAAGGTGACACAGGTGACAAGGGAGATACTGGAGCTACCGGGGTTGTTTCTGTAACTTCTCCTATAACCAACACAGGTACTAGTACAGCAGCAAATATTGGAATAGACCAAACAGGTCTAACGCTGGCACAAACACAAATTACAGGTTTAGTTACAGCTTTGAATGGTAAAGCAAATCTTGATAGTAATAACTCATTCACAGGAAACCAGTCTATGACTGGAACATTAAGTGTAAATATTTCTGGTACCGGCACATTAAACCTTGGTGATGCCACAATTTCTAAAGCACCAGGCTCAGGGTTTACTTTTACAAGCGGCATTACAAACATTGCTTATCTTGGCGTTGGGGCATCGGGTTCATCGTCAATACCTTTAAATATTGTTCTTCCTTTGGCAACTTCTAAAACAATTATTAGAGGTGCTGTTTCGCAGTCTGCAAACTTGCAAGAATGGCAGCAGTCGGACGGAACAGTTCAAACTTTTATTGGTGGAAATGGATTTTTTGTAAGCAAAAATGGTGCAGCACTTGGTGGCCTAAATTCAGGTTTTTCATCTACTGCTGTTTCTATTGGCTCAGGAACTGCTACTAACAAAGGGCTTGTAATTCAAGGAGTTGCTTCTCAGACTGCAAACTTACAAGAATGGCAAGAGTCTACTGGTGGTATACCTACTGCTGTAAATAATTTTGGTCAAATGCGCGTAAGAACATATGGCTTATCTATAAGCGATACGGCGTTTGCTGCGGCCAGTGCATATCCAACTGAAAAAGCCATAGTTGCTAGGGGCGTAAATGGTCAATCTGCCGATTTACAACAATGGCAGGATTCTGCTGGAACTGTGCTATCAAGCGTAGCTTATACTGGTCAACTTCGTGCGCCAAGCATTGTAGGTAGCAACTTTCAAATTACTTCTGGAGGAGTTTTTTCTAATGGCACTGCGACTGCTATAGCAAACACTCAAGCCTATTTTTTAACAACTTCTGCTGCAAATACTGGAGTAGTAGTTCGTGGTGCTTCATCACAATCTGCTAACTTACAGGAATGGCAGAACTCTGCTGGAACAGTATTAGTAAATATAAGTTCTGCTGGAGCAATGTTAGTTCAGCAACTAACTTTGGCTGCAGGTGGGATTATTGGTTCTGGTGGTCAAACCTCGATGGGTGTTAGTACTTCTCGAAATGTGTTTCTTAACTCTGCTGTAGGTTCATATGGTGGCGGTCAAGGAGTTACATTTATGGGAAATGTAACAACAGCCCCAACATCAAACCCTACTGATGGTGGTATTCTGTATGTTGAGGGTGGAGCTTTAAAGTATCGAGGTTCATCAGGAACCGTAACTATATTAGGACCAGCATAATGACAGCAATAGACTTTCCTAATTCTCCTACAGTAAATCAAACATTTACTTTAGGAAGTCGTGTTTGGAAGTGGACAGGTACCACTTGGGACGTTGTAGTCACTACACAAATAGTAGGTCCTACTGGACCTCAAGGACCTCAGGGGCCTTCTGGTCAATCATTCACTTACACCCCACAAGACGCTAGAACTATTTGGATTATTAACCATAACTTAGGCTTCAACCCTAATATAACTATCTTAGATTCTGTTGGCAATGAATGTTATGGGCAAATTTTGTACAATGATAACAACTCCTTAACTCTAACTTTCTCCGAAGCAGTGTATGGAACTGCTTATCTATCCTAAGGAAAAACAATGGCAAAATCGTATTTAACGGACATTAATCTAAATAATAACGTCCTACTTAATGCTAAGATTCAGGCATGGGGCTCAGTACCTACTGGTACTACTAACCCTAATGGTTCGGGAACGGCTGTTATTGGCCAACTTTCCTCTTACAATGGTGTTCTTTATATATTTACTGGTTCTTCTGGAAGTCCTGCAAATACTTGGGCTCAGGTAGGCAAAACGCTTACCGATAGTGCTACTACTACGAGCTCTACTATTGGGGCATCTGCCACTGCTGTTAAAGTTGCGTATGACCTAGCAAACGCAGCTTTGCCACTGTCTGGCGGAAACATGACTGGTGCTATCGACCTAGGAAGCACCGATGGTATTACTGGAAACAAGATTACTGGTCTTAAAAACCCATCTAACGCACAAGATGCTGCTACTAAAGCTTATGTCGATGGTATTGCTTCTGGAGTTAACTCTCATGATGCTGTTAAGTACGCAACTACAGGTGCGCTAGGGACTACCGGAAACCTTGTTGGTGGCACCATTACCAAAACCTATAGCAATGAAACATCTGGAGTGGGTGCAACCCTTACGGTTGCTACTTCCACTAACTGGACTGCTATTACTATTGATGGACAGTCTCTTAATGCTGGTGACCGTGTTCTTATTAAAGATGAAACAAGCGCAATTACTGGAGCAGGTGCTAACGTTGCAAATGGTATCTACACAGTCACTTCTGTAGGTACAGTTGGAACTACTACCTCTTTTGTGTTTACTCGTGCAAACGACAACAACTCACCTCCAGAACTAGGGCAAGGTGATTTGACATACGTTATCTCTGGTACTAATAACGGTGGAAATGGGTTTATTCAAACATCAGTTGTAACAACTGTTGGCACTTCACCTGTTACTTGGTCACAATTTTCTGGAGCGTCTTCTACTCTTGCTGGTCTAGGTCTTGTTACCAACGGAAATAACCCTAACCAGTTGGACGTTGGAACTGCAAGCACTTCTCGTATTGTTATAAACGCACATGACATTGACCTTGCTCTTGTTAACCCAACAACAACTGGTAACGCTGGTTCTGGAACAGTTATCCAATCTCAGACTGTTGACACTTATGGGCGTGTAACTTCAACAACTTACGCATCCGTACCATTTACTGCTCTTGCTACAGGAACTACTACTACTACTCCTTACGCAGCTTCTATCACTACTACTTCAGGACGTAAAGCAACTGGTACTTTTAGCGGAACTCCTGCTGTTGGTGCTGCTGTAACTGTGAACCATGGTTGGGGACTAGTAGTTGCTCAAGTGTTTGACTCTAGCGGTATACAGGTAGAGGTAGATGTTGCTACCGCCAACGGTATTACTACTTTTACTCCATCGGGAGTTTCTTTAAATGGCTATCAATATGTAATTATAGGTTAAGATTAACTCATGGCAAAAACTATATTAACTTCATACGCGTTTACTGTTGGTGGAAACACAATAAGTGCTGAATCTACAAGCATAATCCCTTTGACATTAAATGTTCCTACAAGTTCAACTTCAAATATTATAGAGTTTAAAGTCAATAACTCCAACGTCGCCCGTATTTCTCAAAATGGTTCAATCTCCACTGCAGGTAACCTTGCAGTAGGCAATGTTGCTATCACTAATGCCAATCAATTTCAAGTTGCCTCTACAAAAGTGGGAAATATATCCGCTGTCATTGGTGGATTTGCTAACCAAACTGCTGACCTTGTACAATACCAGAACTCTTCTTCGACTATTCTGGGTGGTCGTAACGCTACAGGTAAAATATATAGCGGCTCAACCGCACCTTTGACTACATCATCGACTAACCTAACAGTTGGTGTAGTTTTAACGGCTGTTCAACTATCCTCAACAACAGCAACAATTACTGTCTCTAACTCTGTTCAGCCATTTGCTGCTGGTCAAACAGTTACATTAGCAAGCATTACAGGCGGAACTTATAATGGTGCTGTAACTGTTACAAACCCTCTACAAGTTGTAGCAGGTTCGCAGTATTCATTTACGGCAACTGCAACAGGTGCAAATACATTTGCAAGCGCATCTGGTAGCGGTGGAAACTATGTAATTAGCCCATCAGGAACTGCCGGAACAGCGACAATAAATTTAGTAAATAGCTCAAATATGGCTGTCGGTGATTTAGTTTCTGTTAACGGTTTTACAGGAGTAACTACCTATAACACTGGTACCGGTGTTTTTGTTCCAGTAACGGCAGTTAGCAATTCTCTTCCATACAGCATATCTTACGCCTCAGCCGCTTCAGGAACAGCAGCAGGTACGCCTTCTATTTCTTTGCACGCCCAATTAAGTATTACTGCAAGCTCCAACTTAACTACTGGCCTTATAATTCGTAACTCGTCATCTTTTGGTTCTGGAGGAAATTACCTCCAACAGTGGCAAACTAGTACTGGAACAAGTTTACTATATGTAGACCCTAGCGGAATTATGGTTGGCACAGGTATTTGGCGATGTTCAAATGCTTGGACTTTAGGTTCAACTCCGACAACTACAATCCTCCCAAACGCCACTATGGGGCATTTAGTTATGCAAAGCGTAGCAACACAACCAAACAATACTGTTGGTGGTGGAGTTCTTCACGTTGATGCAGGTATTTTAAAGTATCGTGGACCGACTGGGTCAGCCGCATCTATAGTAAACTCAGATGGAACTACTCCGCCTGGAACAACTACATCAGCAGCCACTGGCCTTGGTTATATGGGACTTCCACAAAATGCTACAACTACTAGTGCATATACAATTGTTGCTGCTGATGCAGGTAAGCATATCTATGCTTCTGCTACCCGTACAGTTACTATTGACTCAAACGTTAACCTTGCTCTACCAATTGGTACAACACTTACATTTATTGCTGGTTCTGGTGCAACAATGACTATTGCTATTACATCTGATACAATGTATTTAGCAGGACCAGGAACTACAGGTTCGAGAACTCTTGCACCTTTTGGTATGGCTACTGCTGTAAAGATTACTTCAACGTCCTGGATAATTAGCGGAAATGGATTAACTTAATGAGTGGCGTTGTCGCAGGATTGATTGGCAGTGTGAAGGCTGGGTCTACACCTGCCCCGACAAACCTTGTTACTAATCCAAGTTTTTCTGTAAACCTTAATGGTTGGATAAATTCAACTAATCCTGTTAGAGATACAAGTGTTTTTAGGTCAAGCCCCGCAAGTTTAAATACTTCTTTTGATGGAGAAAACAGCCCATATGCGTACTATTTTCAAGATACAAGTTTGACTATTGGACAAAGGTATTCTTTATCCTTTTGGCTAAGAAATGCAGATTTACCAAGAACATATCAAATTGACTTTTTAGGCAGTTCAACGACAACAAGTCTTTTAGGTACATCTACTGATTGGCAGTATTTTAAATTTGAGAATGTTTTAGCAACTTCAACACAGATAGTAGTCGCAATTTATCCAACAGACATCTTTATCGGTCAGTTCAATATTGATGATGTTTCAGTAGTTCTAGGTGCGACAGCAACACCGTAACCCTGCACGGATGATTAGCGGATAGGATTTAACTTAGTTCAGGCTCTATCTAAGTAAGTAAAGCCCTACAATTGAAGAGAAGACTTTAGGAGATTATAATGGGTTATCCATCAAGTATTAAGTCGTTTACATTTAAACGAAATAACATAGACAAAGTTATTGCTGACGATATTAACACAGCATACACAGAGATTACCGAAATAGAACGCCAATTAGGTGGAATTACAACCACTTCTAATGGCGTTGCTAATGTAGGTGTAGTTAAGAGTGACTGGGGTAACGGTACTTTTAGCACCTCTATCAGTAACTGGTACTCTAATGATGGTTTGGGTGCCCGTCTTAAGAATATTGAAGCTGGTCTATACGGAGTCCTAGTCAGTAATACTCTAGGTAATATGACTACTGGAACTATTAATGGAACTACTATTCCTACAAGCAAAACTCTTGTAGTTACAACGGATAAGCTAAGCGTTCATGCAGCTACTACCTCTTCAGAACTTGCTGGTGTTATTTCAGATGAAACTGGATTTAACTCAACTGGTGTTCTTGTATTTAGTACTGGACCAACATTATCTGGAGTAAAACTTACTGCTGGAACGAGTTCTATTGCACCTTTGACTTTTAACCAAGGACCGGCTTTAAGCCCAGCTGTTGGAGGTTCTGTTGACTATATTGGTACTACTGCACTATTTACTCCAGATGTAAGCGCTACAAGTGGAAGAGGAATTTTACCTGCGGTCCACTTTTACACTCTAGTAGGAAACGCTAGCCCATATTCATTAACTGTAAACACCACCGCACAATCTATATTTGGTAAGGGGCTTCCTTTAGCGGCTAGTACTACTTATGAAGTTGAAATGAATGTCACGGCTTATCTTGCTTCTAATAACACAGCGGCTAATCAAATAAGCATTACTTCTACAGGGGCAACAATGTCAGGGTTTACTTCTGGTGCTATTGGTTCTAGCGGAGGAACTACCAGCAACACTGTGTTTACATCAGGAAGCTCTAACGCAGTTACTTCTACATCAGCAACAAGCCAGACAGCTATTATCACTGTAAAAGCATTAATAGTTACAAGTTCTGCTGTAACATTTACCCCACAAATTAAATTAAGCACTGTAAACGCCACTTCTTGGTCAATTCTTCAGGCTTCTTGGATAAAAGTAACTCCAGTTGGTTCTTCAACTGTAACTGGCATTGGTGCGTGGGCCTAATGAGAGGTGCTAAACTCCAAGGAAGATTTAACTTAGACTACGAAAGTAAGTCTATGTATGAAGGCATTGCCGAAGACCTTGGTGGCACTGTTGGTGTTGAGGTTGACTGGTTTAGATGGCAAGATTACTATCTTGATGACAACTACACTGACATTGTAGACCCTATTTACGATGTGTCTTCATCTACTCCTGGTAAAGGTAAACGATGGATGCTTCCATTTAAAATGCCTGCAGTTATGGCACAGTTTGTTCGTGGTACTAATATTATGAACCAACGAGGCTTCTATGTTACAGATACTCTTCGCCTAGTTATTAACATCGGTGATGCTCAGCGTCTTCTACCTTCTTTAATTACCGATTCAAATGGACATATTAAAGATAGAATTATATTTAGAGGAGAAGTGTTTGTTCCTACACGAGTACTCCCTCGAGGTTCTTTTGGATACAACTATGCAGTTCTTACAGTTGACTGCAACCAGTTAAACCCAGATGAACTTGTTAATGACCCACAGTTCCAGACATACGCTTCGGTGTCTGTACCTGACTTTAGAACCTACGGCTATGGGGTATCCACCTATGGCTCTGACAATTACGGAAAGTAAAGATGGCACTAGTTAAACCTACTATTGGGCAAACCTCTTGGGGAGAAACCCTAAACACCGCTTTAGACTATCTAGACGCTCGTGCTAACCCTTTTTCTGGCTACGACGCCGAAATCCATGTTAGCCAAGTAGACGGAAATGACACCACTGGTAATGGTGACCTACTAACCCCAGTCGCTTCTATTACTAAAGCGTTGACTTTAGTTACTTCAAGCCGTAAAACAATTATTGTTCACCCAGGAGGTTACACTGAAAACCCATCAATAACTACTCAGTTCACAACCATAACTGGACCTGGTCTTATTGGTGGAAACATTGTACTTTATGGAACTTTGAGCACAAATACTGGGTGCACTATTTCTGGCATAAAAATGACAAACTTAACTGTGAATACGCCGACTGGTACGGGAAACGTTAACATCCTAAACTGCGAGGTCTCTGGAACTTTTACAAAAACCAGCAATGCTGCTTACGTTGTTGCTCGCCTATGTGACTTTGCTGCCGCAAGCATCACTGGGTCTGGTTTAGTCGCTATCTTTGGTGGTAATCCAAACTTCATAACCGTCAATAACGCTAGTGCAAATGTGATTGTAAAAAGTGCTGTCACCGTTGCCCCTGTTCTAACTGCAGGAGCACTGAGTATTGTAGATTCTGTTGTAAGTGCCGCAGTGACCAACGCCGTTACATCGGCTGCTTCAAGCGTTATTACCTTAGCCAACTCTCAATTTTTGGCTTCAACATTAACTACTGTTGCCCCAGTTGTACTAAATGGTTTTTACTCAATATTTAACTGCGTGTTCGATAAGCCAAACTCAACTCTAGTAGCACTATCAGGAACTGGTGGTTCTACAGGGTCTGTTGACTACTTCCAATATGTAAACGCAGATAGACTTCTTATGCAAAATGGAACAGCACCTTCTGCTAACTTAACAGGTGGAGGAATCCTTTTCGTTGAGGCTGGTGCTCTCAAGTACCGAGGCTCATCAGGAACAGTAACTACGTTAGGAAACGCATAATGACTGAAAAGAAAAAAGCAGCAAGTAAAAAAGACCCACGCCTAGTTCGAGCAGGTGTATCTGGGTTTCTATACGTTTGTGTTGCAACCAATACTTGGAAGCGTACTGCTCTTAGCAGCTGGTAGTATGCCTTTTCTATCTCAAGCCCAACGTGCATGGATGTACGCCAATAAACCTAAGATGGCTAAGGAATTTGAAGCTGCAACACCTAAAGGAAAGAAACTTCCAGGGAAGGTAAAAAATAATGACTAAAGTAATTGCTGGCGGTAAAAAGCACAAAGTCACTAAGAAAAAAGAAGACCGTGGTGCTGGTAAAAAGGGAGACATTATTGTCGAACAAAACAGTAAAACTGGTAAAAAACAACGTATGAATCTTACTAAGCTTGCTGGCTCTAGAACTGTTAAACAAGGCGTAAAAGCCACTAAGAAATTTCACAAAGAACACCCGGAGGTTAAGTAATGGCTGAAAAGAAAAAAACTAAATCTAAAGTAAATGAAGCTGGCAACTACACTAAGCCTGGATTGCGTAAAACAATATTTAACAGAATTAAAGCTGGCTCTAAGGGCGGAGACCCAGGTGAGTGGTCTGCCCGTAAGGCTCAACTTCTAGCGGCTGAATACAAGAAAGCTGGCGGAGGCTACAAGAACTAATGGCTAAATCAAAACCACAAAATGCTGTAAAAGGCGCTGCCAAGGCACTTGGGTATGAAACTGTCCGTGCTAATAAAAGAATTAATACAGTAGCAAAAGACAGCAGTCAACCGTCTGTTCTTCGTCAGATGATTGTTGATAAAGAAATCGAAGGCCTTAAGCCAAGACATGCGGCCCTTCTTAACGCCACTCAGTTTGCAAAGACAGCTGGAGCTACTACAGGACAGATGTTTATGTCTTATTATAAAGGCTTAATCCCCGGTGTTATTAAGGGAGTTAAAGATAACATTTTGGATAAACGTAATGGCTAAATCAAAGTCCCAGCAGTCCCTAGATAAGTGGACTAAGGAAGAATGGGGAACCTCAGATGGTAAGCCGTCTAAGGGTAAAAAACGCTACCTTCCTAAGAAAGCGTGGGAAAGCCTGACTCCTGCTGAGAAAAAAGCTACTAACAGGGCCAAAGCTAAAGGCAACAAAAAAGGTAAGCAGTTTGTTGCTCAGCCTAAGAAGGTTGCGGAAAAAGCAGCAAGGTATAGATAATGGCAGAGACTAAGAGATTTGGTCCATACAAAGGCTCAGCGGCTAATGGTGGCCGCCCTATTTACGTTTACAAGACTAAAGGCAAAGACGGTAAATGGCACACCACAAGCAAGAATAAGGCTCGTGCAGATTACGAAGAAAAGCATGGTAAACTTAGTAAAGACACAGATGTTGACCATAAAAATAACAAAGGTCGCAAGGGCGATGACCGCATGTCTAACCTAAAAGCTATGAGCCACAAGAAAAATGTAGCTAAAGAAAACAAACGTAGAGCGGGTAAATAATGGCAAATTCTACTAAAATAGAACCAGCACCAATTCACCCAGATATTGTTTCAGGTAAGACAGGGTATTTACAAATGGCACAAGCAAATAAGAGCAAGATTCCTGACCTTTCAAGAGCAGCCTTAGCGGCTAAGCATGAAGTTGAAAAGGCAAAACTTGAGGAAAGACTAGCTCCTAGAACTACAAAGACTACAGCAAAGAAGGTAACCCGTGGCTAAAACTCCAGCATGGACACGTAAAGAAGGCAAGAACCCTAAAGGTGGACTAAACGCCAAGGGACGAGCATCTGCAAAGGCAGGTGGACATAATCTTAAAGCTCCAGTGAAGGCTGGAAACAACCCTCGTAGAGCCTCTTTCCTGGCCCGTATGGCGGGTAATCCTGGACCTGAGCACAAACCCAACGGAGAGCCTACACGCCTCCTACTGTCCTTACAGGCCTGGGGAGCATCATCTAAGGCTGACGCACGGAAGAAGGCTGCTTCTATCCGTAAAGCTAATGAAGGAAAGAAGAAGAAGTAATGGCTAAGATACCAGTCAAAAAGGTTGAAAGTAAAAAACCTAAGCAAATTGGAAAAGGTCCAAAGGCTGTTAAAGAGCACAGCAAAGGTAAAGTACCTACTAATAAGCCTATGAAAGCTAAGAACGTGCCTTCAAACTATGGGGTTAGAAATGGCTAAATCATGTTCATGTGGAGTCTGCCCAGCGTGCAAGACTGCAAAAAATCCTGCTATGAAACGTAAACAAACCCTAACAACTCGTACGAAGCATTCAATGACTAAAGCAAAAGGAAAGAAATAATGGAAAAGAAGAAATCTGGCAAAAAGATGCCACCATGGATTGGCTCAAAGGCTGATGAAAAGCAGGACAAGAAGCTCGAAAAGGGCATGACTCCAGCTCAGAAGAAGAAGTTTGAAGCAGCCGATAAAAAGATGGATGCTAAGAAGCCTTCCAAGAAGGAAGATATCAAAAAGGATAAGGCTCTAGCAGCCCGTATTAAAGGAAAGAAGAAGTAACAATGGCTGATAAGAAAATGACCCCAAAGCAGATGAACCTTGCTGCTATGTCAGGAGATAAGAAAAAGATTACTAGAGGCGATATTATTACCGCCGCTAAGGGTAAGAAAACTTCTGCTAAAAACTGTTCTTGTGGCAAGTGTGCCGCTTGTAAAGCAAAGAAGAAGATGTAATCCCAACACAAACATTTAGATTAACCCTGACAACGTCAGGGTTTTTCTTTATCCTTATACTATAGGAACCGTGCGGAACCTATCTACTTATGTAGTTTGCGCCTGTAAAGGATTTTGCGATGTCTTCTCCAGAATTTAAACCCTGGTGGACGAAGGTAAATCAATATTTAGCATTCCAAGAGATACAAGAGTTTACTCAAGGAGCTAACGGATTGAACCCAAACCTTCGCCACGATGTACTCATGGGTATGCTTAGCTCAGGCTACATGAACGATAAATTCGAAAGACCGCAATCCCATACAGGTAAGAAGCAGTAGTGTTAGACTATTTAAAGCCCGCATTCGAAGCAGCCAAAAAGGACTTAGTTAAAGAATTAACTAAGCAGGTGCGTGTCTACACCCAAAATCAAGGTTGGCCAGCTAATATTGCCAGTTCTCTTACTGTAAAACCTGGTAATAAATCTTATAAAATTGATAGCGCCTACTACCGTAGCCAGGTGTTTGACCTAGAATACCAGGGCAATAATAAAGGTACTCTTCGTAGATTCGGTAATATGAATTCTGAATTTGGCAAAGTGTTTGCCATTCTTTTTAACGACCGTATAGAAAAGGCCAACAAATGACCTTTATCCTTGCTGAAGATGAAGCCCTTCGTATAAAGCTTCAAGGTATGACTGTAGCTGACCAAAAGTCAGACGGCCAGGATGTTCCTCGTCCTGTAGGTGTTTGGTTTGGCCAACCAGACCAAGAAATTCGTAACCAAGCTTTTCCTTATGTAACCATTGATATGGTTGACATTCAGCGGGATGCTGAACGCGAAATGCGTGGACTAGTAAACCCAAACTATCTAACTCCTGATGGAATTGACCCAGTAACTCAAGACTTCGTGGTGGATATTCCTATCCCAGTTTATATTGACTATCAAATTACAACATATGCTCGTCATCCTCGCCATGACCGAGCAATACTGGCGCAACTTCTAACACAGAAGTTCCCACTTAGATTTGGCTATCTAGAAATCCCAGAAAAGAGTGTTACTGTCGGTGATGTCACCACTAACACTATTACTATGAGACGCCTAGATGTCATGAACGTCGCCAAACGTGACGTAACTGAACAAGCAAAACGCTTGTTCATTAATTCAGTCTCTGTACGAGTCTCCTCCGAGGTTGTACAAGGGCTATTCCGTCAACTCTATAAGGTGCAATCAGTTACTGTCAATCCTCCTACAGGCACAAATACTTCTGTGGACTGGGATAATATTGACATGTTTACTATATCGAAACAATCTGGAACCCCCTGAAATAATCATCTAGTTAAGGAGAAACAATGGCGACATATAATCGTCCTGGAGTGTTCATCAATGAACTTCCACTGGCTGCAGCACCAGCAAACATAGCTGCAACGGCTAACGCCGCAGGTGCTGTAATTGCAGCATTTGAGCGTGGCTCAGACCAGATTACAAAGGTAACGTCATGGTATGACTTTACTAACATATTTGGTGGTTACAATGCAAAATACCCAGCGACTTTTAGCGTTGGTTCATTCTTTAAGAATGGTGGAACTGAGCTTTATGTAAAGCGTATTTTCCCTTCTTCTTCAAAGAAAGTGGCAAAAAGTGCTGTTACCTTTACGGGTACTGGAACACCTGCTTCAGGTACTCTCTGCACTATCGCAGCTAAGCACCGTGGTCTAGATGGAAACAACATCCGTGTAGCTATCGTTGCTTCAAAAGCCGTGCGTCTTGCTGGATACTATGACATTAGTGTTTATTACGATGCAAACACCCCTACTACTAACAGCATTACTGATGACGTTATTGTAGAGCAGTTTAACGGCGTTATTTTCCATGATGCACTTTCTGGAGACTACGCTCCTACAGTGTTGGCATTTGGTTCTGATTACATTAAGATTCTTGAAGGAATTGAAACTGAATACGATACTTCTGGTGCTGTAATTTCACCTAAGGTAAACTATGTTGTTGCAAAAAACGTACTAAACATTCCGCAAACAGACACTATTGTTCTATCAGGTGCTCCTAACCCTGATGTTGACTTTGTGTATGCAGATTACACTGGTAACACTGTTTACAACCCTGCATCTCTAACACCAGGTACTTTTGCAGTTTCTGACTGTTCTGTATTCAAGGAGTTTGAAAACATTGACCAGCCTTTGGTATTCTTCCTTCCAGACGTTGTTGGCCGTGTTGCTGATACTACTGTTGGTAAGATTGCTACCCCAATTAGCGTGTTCTACGATAACACAGCTAAAACTGCTAAGTTTACAACTGCAACTGCACATCCATTCCTAGCTGGAGAACTACTAAGTATTAGTGGTTTGACTGCTCCTACTTCAGTTGTTACTACTGGTGTTGGAACTGGTACAACTACTAACTTAGGAACTACAGTTACTGTTACTGGTTCAACTTACCCTCTTAGTGTTGGTATGACTGTTACTATTAGCGGTACTGGTACTCTTCCAATTAATACAAAGATTGCTAGCATTACAAACGCTACATCGTTTGTTTTGGACAAGGCTCCAACGCTTGACCTAGCTGCTGCAACTCTGACTTTCAGCGGTCTTACTAATGGTGGTGGTGTTGGAAACGGAACATCAGCTAACGTAACCGTTGGAAGCGTAGTAACTACAACAGTAACGGTAAGCTCAACTGACGTACTGCGTGTAGGTATGGGTGTTACAGTTTCAAGTGGTACTGGTGCATTACCTACTGGAACAACTATTGCTAAAATTCCAAATGCAACAACATTTGAATTAAGTACTACGACTTCTACTGGAATTACCCCATTGGCTGGAGCCGTGTTAGCGTTTACTGTACCAAGCTTGACTTTCCTAAATGCTAATCTAACTACCACTGCAGTTACTACTACTAGTCCATTTACATTTACTGTTGGTGGAGTTTCTGGTGGAACTGTAGATATTGGAAATGCTACAAATGCTCTTGGTTTGAATGCTGGAACTGCATCATTTGACACTGGAAGTGGTTGGGGTATTGCCAAGGAAGTTTACAAGGCTCTTCAGTCTTGGAGCGAAACTGACAATTCTAGCAAGAGACACTTTGTTGTAATTGAAACTGCACCTGACCTAACTGTTGATGCAGCTTTGGGTCAAGCTGGTGACCTAAATGCAAGCAGCCGTTCTGCAGTATATTACCCACAGGTCTATATTAAAGACCCACTAGGTAAGTCTGGTAACGCTGTACGTAAGATGGGCCCTTCTGGTGCTGTAGCTGGTCTATACCTTGCTACTGACCGTCGTGTTGGTGCATTCAAGGTAGCTGCTGGTATTAACGCCGTTATTAAAGATGCAATTGCTCTTGAGCGTGCATTTAGCCCGTCAGAACTTGACCAACTAAACTCTGGAATGAGTGCCGCAGGGTTGACCTCAGGAAAAAATGTAGTTAACGCTATTCGTAATATTCCAGGTGCTGGTGTAGTTGTAATGGGTGGACGTACTCTGCTACAAGATGGTAGTGCAAACCGTTACATTAACATGCGTCGTTCATTGTCGTACATTGAAAAGCGTCTAAATGACCTATCTATCTTTGCGCTATTTGAAAACAACACTGAAACCCTATGGGCACGTCTCATTACTGTTCTTGGTGTATTCCTAAATGATTACCGCAATCAGGGTGGTCTACGTGGAACTACTCCAGAACAATCTTTCTACATCAAGTGTGATGCAGAAAATAACACCACAGCAAGCATTCAGGCTGGTGAGGTTCACATTGAAATTGGTGTGGCTCTTGAATACCCTGCAGAATTTGTTGTCATTAACCTCAGTCAAAAGACTGCAGAATAACCAAAGGAGAAATAATAAATGGCTGGACCAACTATTATCAACAACCGTTCAACTCTTGAGACCGACCCAATCAGAAACTTTAGGTTCCTGGTTACCTTCAAGCCACTTACTGGTGGCAACGCAGGTGGCGGTTCTTGGTTGAAAACCCCAAAGGTGACTGTCGGCTTCACTTCTGTATCGGGTTTGTCAGTAACTACTGACAGCATCCCTTACCGTGAGGGTGGCTACAACACCACTGTTCACCAGATTCCTGGTCAGACAACCTTCTCACCAATCACATTGCAGCGTGGTGTCGTACTAGGTACCTCACAGCACTGGGACTGGATGCGCAAGTTGTTTGCTACCGTTCAAAACGGCACCACTTCTCAGCAGGGTGAAAACTTCCGCTGTGACTTGGAAATTGAAGTGCTAACCCACCCAATTGCCGGTTCTGGTGGAAACAACCTAGAGCTAACTACTGCTAACTACAAGGACCACGTTTCAGCACGTTTCCAGGTGTACAACTGCTGGCCAACAGCTGTTGCTTACTCTGACCTAAACGCTGGTGACAACGCTTTGTTTGTAGAGCAGATGACTCTTGTTCATGAAGGTTTCGACATGAACTGGGGCACTGACCTAACAGCCGGTGGCTCTGCTGCAAAATTTAAGTAAATAGAAAAAGGATAATTATATGGAAAACAATATGAAAACTGCAAGTGGTGCTGAACTTAATAACGACCTTATTAACAAAGTACTGCAAAGCACAGAAACACAAAACACTTCACCACTAATTATCAACACTCCTTCGGACACCTTGGTGAACCTCCCTGCTGGATTTATTACTCCAGCTGGGGAGGTCATCAGGACCGCTGAAGTTCGTGAACTAAATGGAAAAGACGAAGAGGTTATTGGCAAATCCAATAACATTGGAAAAGCTTTTAATACTATTCTAAATCGTGCTGTAGTTAAACTTGGTGATTTACCAGTAACAGAACCACTTCTTGATTCTTTGCTTTCAGGTGACCGTGATGCTCTTATGCTAGGAATTTTTAAAGTTACTTTTGGTAAAGTAACTGAAGTGTCTACCTATTGCGTTGGTTGTGATGATTTTAAAGATGTAGAAATAGACGTTGACCGTGATATTAAAGTCAAGATTTTAGTAGATTCAATTGTAGACCGGGTGTTCACTGTTCAAGGTAAATCAAGTGTGTATGAAGTTACTCTTCCTACGGGAGTAGTGCAAAAAGAACTTGCAACAAGTACTGACCGTAATGGCGCAGAATTAACAACAACACTGCTACAGCACACTATTCTTGAAATTGACGGCAAGCCTGTTATGGGTAAAGCTCAAGTTCAAGCAATTGGACTAGTTGACCGTAAAAAAATTGGTGATGAGATTGCAAAACGTATTCCTGGCCCACAGTTTGATGACATTGTTATTGATTGTCCAGACTGTGAAGGAAAGGTAGTGGTTCCAATTAATCTTGGAACTTTGTTTCGCTTCTAAAGTATCGCACTACTACAAGTTAATGTCAGATTGGATGGCATTAACCGTAAGTTTTACAGGGTGGACTCTGAATGAAATTAAAGAGTTAACTCCTAAGGAAAGAGCTAATTGGCTAGAAATGGCCAAGGCTGCTGGAAAGTTAGTAAGGACTTAATATGGCTGATAGTTTAGAAGGCCTTGTATCCAGGCTTAAACAAGCTGAGAAGATTGTTGACAACTTAGTTAAGAAGTCATCTCAGTTTGACTCTAACATGGGTGGAGAAGGCTCTAAAGGCAAATCTGGCGGAGGCGGTATGCCTTCTGCTAAAGACATGTCTGCTGCAATGAACACCAGAGCTAACATGAGCCAAGGTCGTTTTGCAAAAGCTGCGATGAACAGACTTGGAATGCAGAGACCCGATGTGGTCAATATGCACGGAGGCTATGACTCTTCTCTTGGATACGGCACATTTGGAGGTCAGTTCCAAAGAATGCAGGAAATTAAGCGCTCCAATGAAGAAAAAATGGAGAAAATGAAGGATAGGGCTCAAGGAGCCTACCTTGGTATGAAGGGCATTAGTAACCGCAAAACACAGACAATGTATGATGGCAATGGAGATGCCATGACAGACCGTAATGGAAACGTTATGAAACAGTCTAGATTTGCAGCACTATCTCCAGAATCACAAGCAAACATTACCAGTAGCATGTATGGTCTTTCCGACACTGTAAAACTTATGCAGGGTATGCAAGGTGCTATTAACACTTTCCTTCCTGGAGTTGAAGGAGTAATGGGTAGGGCAACTGGGTACTACAATGCGGGTATCTATAGTGGTACTAACGCTGGGACTCTTTCTCAAAAAACATTTGGCAGACTTAGTGCAATGTCTGCAATCACTTCCCCAGGTTCAGATGCAAAAGTTGCTCAATACTTAGCTTCTCGTGGTATGTCTTCAAATCAAGACGTTTATGGTCAAACCATGAACACAATTGGTAACGCTGCTCGTTATATGAACATTTCAAATGAAGATGCAGCAGCCTCTATCGAAGGTTTGACTTCTGCTAAAGGCGCAGCAAGTGCGCTGCAGAATTTTGGTATTTACACCGCTGATTTGTCTACTGGTAAAGAAAAGACTCAGGGACAAATTTTTGAAGAACTAGCGCAACGTCTTACTGCTGGACGAGGACAAGCTAACCAAGAACAAACTATGTCGTCTATTCGTAGAGGTTCTCTTGGCGTAACTATTGACTCGTTCTTTAGTGGCGATAAGCAGGGTGCTCAAATGTTTAAACAGTACATGATAGACAGAGCCACTGGTGGAAATAAAGTCGACCTTTCTTCTTCTACAGATGTAACTAATGGGCTAGCTTCTAAAAACCCACTTGCATCACAAATGGCTGTAGATACCTCTGCAACGGCTGCAATGGATAGTGCGCAAGCAAGTTACATTAGCGGAATTAATCAGGCTAGCAACGCTCTGATGGCTTTAAATGCTACTGCTGGGGCTTTGTCTAAGGCTCTTGGTGGAGCTAGTGCAATGATTCAGACATTGTTTGGTGCTAATACTACTAAGGGCCTTATTGGTGGAGTAAACACCGCTATTGACTTTACAAGTAAAGGATTAGCTGGTATTGGTCAAGCCTTTATGGGTATGGATGCACTTAACCCTGCTCCTGCGCTTACTGAAATGGGAATCATTGCTGGTAGCATGGGTGCAAGCATGGGTGCTGCTCTAGGAAGCTCTGCTGGAGCTACTTTACTAGGTGGTTTTGGTGGTCCAACCAATAACAACTCAGTTGGAACTGGTCGCTCTGTAGGAACTGGTGGTACTGGGGGTGGCGGTGGAAGAGGGTTGTTTGACATATCGTATGTTGCAAGTGGCCACAAAGTAAACGAGGCATTAGGTACAACAAGGACAGACGAAAAAGGGTTAAAACACACCCATGGTGGAACAGACTATAACTATAATATTGGAGATGATGTAAGAGCAGTTGCTGACGGCATTGTTTTAATAGCAATTGATAACCACCCTAATCAAGACTCTACTGGAGGAAGTCTTGGAAATTATATTACTATTGTTCATAGTGGTGGAGATGGTGAATACACTTCTATTTATGGACATTTATCTCAGGTATTAGTAAAAGCAAATGACCCTGTTAGTAAAGGGCAGGTTATTGGTAAAGCAGGAAACTCAGGTCGTACTGAACCACTTGGACCTGCTGGAGCTCACTTGCACTTTGAAATTCGCAAAGGACGTCAAACAGCTGGTGGTATGGGTACCTCTGTAAACCCAGATAGTGCGGGAAGTATTCAAAGTAGTGGAATGGGACTAAGCGGTCTGGTAAACGGTACTAGCCAAGGAATGACTTTAAAGCCAGACTCAACAGGCGCCCCTATTTCCTCCTCCTCGGGTGCGGTGGCCGGTCCAGTAGACAGAGCTAAAGCAATGAGTGGGACACCCTCAAACATTACTAATGCTATGAACACTTTATCTGGCCTATATTCTGGAGATACAAGTAAAATTCTTGGTTCAGTTCAAGCTATGGCGGCAAACCTTGGTATGAGTGCAGGGGCTTGGAATCAAGCTATGAGCGGTGACCCTACTAAGTACACCCCAGTTACTGGAAACGTACTTACTTCTGATTCTGGGGGTGCAAAAAATAACATTAGCAATAACGTAAGTATCGTTGTACAAGTTCCAGATGTAACTTCTGCTGATGCTGTTAAATTTGCTCAACTAGTAAAACAGTACCTAGACGATAATTCACTTCTATCTAACACAGGAGGTATGTAATGGCGGCAGCAACATCATCACGTGATAAAGCTATTGCAGCAGCGGCTGACCAACAAATTGCTGTAAATGAATTAGCGGCTTTGACTTCTTATTCTGATAAAATATCAAACCTTACAAGGCAAGTTAAAGATTTTGATATTTTAATTGCAGATAAAAAAACACAGCTTAAAACACTGAACGACTCTGACCCTGCTCAAAACAATAACACAACCCAATCATCAATTGATATATTAGAACAATCAATTATAAGTTTACAAAGTCAAAGAGATATCGTATCTGGAAAGCTTTCTTCCTTAAACATAGCGTTGGGTGTTAGTAAAGAAATCTCTAAAACCTCTTCAGCAATTCAAGCGTTAACAGATGCTAAAAAGATTACTGGAAATGGAGTTGGAGCTTATAAATCAATTAATAAAAGCACCTTTACTCCTTTGTCTTATAATGCCAGTTCTGTAAAAGAAGCATATTTTAGCAATAGAACAGACTTTGTAAACAAACTAATGCTCTCCCATAACCAGCCTACAGTTGTTCACTCTGCTGGTGATTTGTGGACTTCAGTTCTTGGAAGTAAAGGTATGATTGTTACTTCTGAGCAGGTATTAAAAGCTTGGAACTCTGGTTCAAATAAAGCTCAGTCATCAGACTATTTTGATAAACACAACTACGGGTTCCAGTTCCAATATAACCCTGGAACTGTTGCGATGAGTTACTTCACCTCACCTAACGTAGACGTAACTATGATTACCTCTGGAACTGAAATGTTTAACTTAGCGGGAGTTTCTGGTTCGCAAGGTTCTGTATCTTTCCAAATCATTATTAATCGTATTTTTGATATGCAGTATTATGATGAGTACGGTAACCTGCAAAACAGAGATAGGTATGCTAAAGCACCTGCCAATCAACAAGAAGAAAAAGATATCTATAATAAAGGCACTATGTATGACCTTGAATACTTATTGAGAGTTCTTATGGGGACAACAATGAGCAGTTACCTTCGCGGAGAAAACACAGCTGATATGGGCTGGTTACCAGCAATCCCAGTAGAACTTCACTTAGGTAAATCACTTCGGTATCTTGGAGTTGTAAACAGTTTAAATATTAACCATATGATTTTTAATGAGCGTATGGTGCCATTGTTCAGCACAGTTGATATCGCCTTTGCTCGTCTCCCCGACTACCCTGTTTCAGGGCAGTACCCAGGCGGCAATGGCGGCGGAGGAGGAATTTAATGATATACACCGATAGTAGATACGCCACTGGCACTATCATAAAAGCACAGGATGCAAGAACTCAAACATACCGATTAGGTGTATACCGAACTTTTCCAAAAGCCAAGTTTACTTTTTACTATTACACTTGGACTACTGGAGACAGGATTGACCTTGTCTCTGAGCAACTTTTAGGTAGCCCTGTGTTTTGGTGGAAAATAATGGATGCAAATCCAGAGATTATTGACCCATTTTCTATTCCTATTGGAGCAACAATAAGGATTCCAAGTGTCTGATGTTTTTGTTGGTAAGTATAGGAGAGGTACAAACACAGCTATTACCTTTCCTACTTTGCCGTCTTTAACGGCTCAGCCTAGAAGAATCGATTTATACCAAAAACAATACGCCCATGACGTCATGGTTTTAGAGTACCCAGCAGAAAGCACTCTTTGGTTTGACTCACTGCACACTGGTCTACCTATTCAATTTTCTTGGAACCAGGACACTTTGTCTAAAAGTTGGGTAGGCTACGTATCAACTGTGTCTAAAGGAAACTCCCCTCAAAGAATGAACTCTATGACTATTGTTTGTGTTGGAAGCTCATTTCCTTTAAAGGCTAGAGTTGCAAGAGTTTTTAAAGACTACTCAATTCCCCAGGCTGTAGAAGAAATTGTTAAAGAGTATGGGTTTAATTTTATTGGGGATAATGTTTCACAAAAATTTCCACAGTTAACAATAGCTGGTTTAACTTACTGGGAGTGGATTGTTGAGCAGGCTAAAAGAATTGGTTATGGGGTAATTGTTGATGGAATGAACTTTATATTTCGTCCCTTAGATAAACTTATTGACTTAGGGTTTAGCAATGCAGCCATACTTAGTATTGGTGACGCTACAATACCTTTTAACACTCAGGCATTGGATAGGACTCTAGACAGTTTTACTGTAATTAGCGGAGACAATATTGAAGATAGTGTCAACTATAGAACTATTAAAAATGTTGGTGGTGTTGACCCAATAACAAACAAACAGTACCTATCCCAAGCTAGTCCGGCTATAACTGGGACTAACTTACGTGATAGAAACACTGATGTTTTATTTTCTGAGTACAGAACAGACAGAGTAGCTCCTAGCTCAGAAGCCGCTTTAGTCGAAGCTAAAGGTGCTGCTGAACTTGCTAGATTTAATCTTCCTGCTACGGTACACGGTCAAGGAGACCCTCGAATCAGGCCTTTTTCAACAACTTTTATATCAGGAACAGGTAACCTTACTGATGGTTTTTGGATGGTTAAAGAGGCTAAGCACATGTTTCACAAAATTGGAGACTATGTTATTGAGTTAAAAATTGCAACAGATGGCCTAGGTGACACCGTACAGACTTCATTTAGAACTAGAGATGCCTCTAATGTTGGGGTAATTAACGCGGATGTTTTGCAAAATGGTGGAATTTCAAGCCTATACTTTAACATGGACACCGTAAAGCTATCATCTACTGATATGATTATAAAAGAAGGAAGTCAAGGATTTGTAAAGCTTCCACAACAATGGAAAGCAGTAGGAGTATAATATGTCCCAAATAAGTACAACTGAAGTGGCATTAAAATTACCTTTGTCTTTATCTAATGGAAACCTGGTTTTAGCTACTACTCAAAATGAAATTTGGGCAGATAGAGTACGTATTGCTCTTGGAACTAGAATTAGTGAAAGAGTAATGCGCCCAAATTATGGTACAAAAATTGGCGCTTCTCTATTTGACACCATAAGTTCTACTACTGATGTTGTTACAAAAGAAGTTTCTAGAGTTTTTCATGAACAATTTCCTTTATTGGAAATAACTTCAATTGACCCTATTTTTGATGAAAATGTAAACAGCTTAACTGTTACTGTTGTTTACTTGCTACCTAATAAAGAACAAGCCACAACTGAAGTAGGCATTGTTACTGTTTCAGATACAAACGCCCCTTTTGAGGAGATACTATGACCGCCCCAGCAAACAAAACCCCTTTATCTGTAGACTATACAGGAAGAGACTATTACGCTCTACGAACTCAGTTAATTAGTAGGGTAAAAGAACGCACTGATAATAACTGGCAGGGAAATGACCCTTCTGATTTTGGTCTAGCACTTATCGAGTCTTTTGCTTATATGGGCGATTTAATTAACTACTATATTGACCGCATTGCCAATGAGTCGTACATTATGACTGCTACCCAACGCGAAAGCCTTTTAAATTTGGCTAAAATGTACGGGTATAATCCAGCAAACTACATTAGTTCAGTTGTTGATTTGCAGTTTAGTAACAGTTCTGGGTATTCTGGTGGAATTGGTGCTGCCATTATTGAGAATGGCACTATTAGTGGAACACTATACACTAATCTAGCTAAAGTGATTGTTCCTAATGACAACACGTTTGTTATTGGTGATACAATAAACATTGTTGGTATTCCAACTAAAATAAACGCTACGATAGCCGGAACTAGCGTAACTTATGACGCAAGCGTATACAATGGCAAATTTACTGTTAAGTATGTTGGTTATAACGATATTGGTAAGAATGTTATATGGTACCAACCTTCAGCTGCAATTAGTGCAGCTACTAACTCTGGAACTAAATTTACAGTAACTTCTATTGGTTCTTTAAACCCTGTATCAGGACAAAAAGTAACTATTAAAGATGTAGTTGTATCTGGTTCAAGTAATAACTATAACGGCAAATGGGTGATTGCCTCCACTACCACTGCAAAGGCTGGAGTTCCAGCAACATTTACTGTTGAGTCTACTGATAATAACGCTTCAATTACGGCTCTTAATGCTAATGCTGGTACAGTAACTTTTTCAGCTTGGAGCGATTTTGTTGCTGGTCAAGTTGTTAACATCACGGGTATTAATGGTGCCGCTGCTGGAGTTGGGTATAACTTTACTGGAGCAACTATTGCTTCTGTTAGAGATGACGTTGCCGTAATTAGTAACGCAGCTTATGGTGGAAGCAGTTCTAGTCAATACGTTGAGTTTACCGCTAGTAAGTTATACGCGGTAAAAGATATCGTTAACGTAGTAAACATCACAAGTGTTGGAAACCCTACAGGAGCACGAAACCAAGGGTTTAATTTCACTGATGCTGATGTTGCTAGCGTAACTACTACAAACGTTACTATTAATGGAGTGGTTGGTACCGGTTCTACGGGTACAGTAACATACAATACCTCTACTGACCACGGGCTTACTTCTGGACAGTATGTTACTATTACTGGAGTTAATAGTACAAAAGATGGAGTTAGCAGCTCTGTGTATAATATTTCTGAAGCTAAGATTATTAACACTCCTACTACAAAAAGCTTTACAATAAACGCTTACTTTACAGACACTTATGTAAATGGTGGAACTGCTGCTCTCTATAAGTTTAGAATTTCTGCTCCAACCTCTTCTAGAGGTGCAGATAGCTTACCTAATGGTGGAGCAGTATTATGTAAACAATTTAAAGTAACTAATGCATACAACTCAACAGTTGCTTCTCAGACTGGTACTGCAGTTGCCCAAATTGGTGGAACTTATACCTCTGGAGGAACTGTTTATTATTCAGAACTTCCTGCAATTTTAGGTGGTGGCGGTGCTACTATTGGCCAAATTCTTAGTAATGGAAGTGACACTGTTCCTGCTGGTACTCAAGTAACAGCGTCTGTTACGGATGCAGGTGTTACATCAAGCTTAGTATTTACCACTCAAAGTGATACCGTAGTGCCTTATAAAGGCACCAGTTCTCCTGTATTAGCTATTCAAGGTGAAGACGTTTCTCTTAGAGCAGAAAACGCTGCGAACATTTCTGCGGTTTCATATGATATTACTGGTGAAAAAATTGGTATATCTGATGGAAGTGCAGACCAGTCTTTCCTTCTTAAGGAAACTAAAGTAAACCCAACTAGCGTAAATGTTTATGTAGATAATGGAACTGTTTTTGAGCAATGGACTCAAGTTCAAAGTATTAGAGACTATTCTGCTGGAGACAAAGTTTTTAATGTTACGATTAATTCTAAAAACCAAGTTGTAGTCAATTTTGGTGACGGAATTTCTGGTTCTATCCCAACTTCAGAATCAACTATTAAAGCAGTCTACAATGCTGGTGGTGGAGTTATTGGAAATGTTAGTGCAGGAACTATAACTTCTCTTGGAAAAATTCCAGGCCTTAGCACTGAAACTGAGGCAAGGCTAAGAAGTGTAATTAAGGTAACTAACCCACAGGCTGCCCAAGGTGGTGGAGACCCAGAAACAAACGATAGTATTCGGTATAACACTCCAAGAGCGTTAAGAAGCCTTAATAGAGCGGTTACACTAGAAGACTTTGCCAACCTTGCGTTGACTGTGCCTGGTGTATCTAAAGCAAACGCTACTGCTAGCAATAGAAGCAATGTTACAGTTTATATTGCTCCTATTCAGTCTGGTTTATCTGACATTAACCCTGGAATTATAGGTTCTGAAAACAACACTCAATTAGACTACTTACTAAAAACTACTGTACCCAATTTTTTAAATGATAAAAAATCAATTGGAACAACAGTTACATACAGTGCCCCTACCTATACGGACATTTTTGTGAATGTAACTTATTCTGCATTGCCTCAGTATTCAGGGGCGGTAGTTGAGTCAAACATTAAAACAGCTATTACTAATGACTTTTCATTTAGTAATCTACAATTTGCAGATGTTATTACTCCTGAAGAAGTTGAGTTTAAACTGCGTCAAGTTGATGGAGTTAGAAATGTTAAAGTAACTGGTCTATATAGATATGGTGGGGCTGGTAAAAACAGTTTAATTGGAACTCCTGATGAAATATTTGTTTTCCAAGAATCAGGTATAACTTTAACTCAAGCGTCTACAGTCTCTACTTTATCAGGTGTTACAATAGTTGCTAAGAATACTGGTGGGTCTACTGTAACTCCAGTTACTTGGTCTAAAACATTTAACTCTGGAGTATATAACTACCAAGTAACTGTACCAAGTGCGTCTACTTCTCTAGTTGTTACTCCTACTGCAATTGACTCAGGTAGCTCAATTACTGTAAACAATACTTCTGGCTCTAGCGGTAGTGGGTTTACTGCGCTTGGTTACGTCTCTAATAGCCTAAACGTATTTAACCCAATTGTAATTAACGTTACAGCTAGCGATGGAGTAACAGTTACAAGTTACGCAGTAAGTGTGATTGTAGCCGCATAATGATTAAAGATGTTTACGGTAATGCTAGGTTTTATGGAGTTTACAGAGGTGTTGTCCACAATTCTGACGACCCTTTAAACCTATACCGTTTACAACTTAAAGTTCCACAGATACTAGCAGACCAACACACAGAGTGGGCATGGCCTGTTGAAAAGCCCGGAATAGCTACTAATATTCCAAAAGTTGGTCAAGGTGTTTGGGTTATGTTTGAAGGTGGAGACCCATCTTATCCTATTTGGGCAGGTACATTTGGTGCACAAAGTACTGGTACTGAAGTAGTAACCACTACAACTAATGAGGTTGTTACAGCTCCTGTTGTTAGCAATTCTACTGGAAATTATGGGGCTTTTCAATATATGGGTAGGCAAGCAATAACTAACCCAAATGTAGAGCAAATTTTTCCTTGGGATACCACAGACTATTCATCTGGTATTTACATCTCAAATACAAACACAACTAGAATTTACTTTCAAAATTCCGGAATATATAATATTCAATGGTCAGGACAATTTCAAAATATTGATAACCAAAATCAAGATATCTATGTTTGGTTAGCAATAGACGGTAGCCATGTTGTTGGTAGCACTGGTTTTGCAGCTGTTCCGGCTTCACACGGGCAGGTTCATGGACACGCTATTATTGGATGGAACTACTTTCTGAGTTTTAAAGCAGGACAGTATCTTGAACTGCAATGGGGCGCAGAATCGAATAAGGTTAGCTTAGAGTCTTACGTTGCTGGCACTAACCCGGCTAGACCAACAACTGCTGCCCTTATTCTAACTGTCCAGCAGATAGCATAATAATAGAAATTAAAAACAGGAGATAGCATGGCTTTGTATAACAGTTTTAAGTATAATGATGGCACTCTTTATGGAGACGGTAGCCCGCTAGACTATTCTGCTCGTCCTATGGTAGCTACTGCTATAAACTACAACCAAGTTTACTTAGAGTATGCTGCACCAACTGGTTCTTATATTCAGTTTAGAATTACTAGAAATCAAGATGGTTACCCAGAAACTGCTGAAGATGGAAAGATAATTTATGAAACTGCTGTAAATAGCTTTCCTACCGGAGACAGAATTTTAGACACTCCTTTGGTTGAGGGAAGGTTTGCCTACTATAGAGCGTGGTTAAGACGAGCACCTGATGCCTATTGGGAGCCTGTTGGTGAAACTCTAACTCTTGTCCCTTTTAAGCACACTCTTACTAGTGGAACAAACGCTGTAAAAAGCGTGTTTGTTGGCAAAGGAATCATGGGGGATAAGTCTATAGATTCCGAAATAGATTTCTCTACTACTCATCAACGTTTTTTATCTTATCTACCACAAGTATTAACTAGTCAATCAGTATCCCCATTAGACGAAACCAACTCATCGTATTCATACGTAGATGACACAGGTAAAGTTCAAAACTCACTAATTTCTAAGTTCTTTGAAGGATTTTCATTCACTATTGACGAGTTCTTAAGTTTTGCTAAATTAATTATCCCTGATAATAATAACTCAGGTTCTTCTCCAGAAATTCTTCAGCTTAAATCTTTTGAGCTTGGTATTAAAGCTTACAACAAACTAGCTACCAAAGCCCAAAAAAGACTAGTAAGAGATGCTTTAACTATTTATGGCGGTAAAGGCACACTAAACAGTTTAAAGTTATTTACAAAAGACCTTACAGGGTACAACACAACAGTTACAGAAACTGCAAATCTTATGTTGTCACATGAAGATAGCACGTTTGATATTAAAGACTGGACTGCTAGTTCGGCTATTGGCGGTTGGTTACCGGGAGATGGCGTCACTTTAACAATAACGTCTGATAAAACAACCGCAACAGAGTTAAACTCATTAGATTCTATTTATTGTCTAAAAGTAGACACAACTGGAACTTCTCAGTCACTTAGTTACGGAACAAATAACCCTATAAATAATGGAATTCCAGTTACTGCAGGCAGTACTTACACTGTGTCAACCTATGTTCAAGGTTCATCAAATATCACTTTAAATATCCTATGGTATACTTACCAAGGAAAGTTTATTTCAAGTAGTTCTCTTGGGTACTCTTCAACTACTAGCACTAGTTGGTCTAGACAGTGGTATTCGTCTGAAGCTCCTAATAACGCAGTTTACGCGGCAATAAGAATTGATTTTGACTCTACTGGAACCTCTACCTATTATTTTGATATGGTTCAGTTTGAACTAATCCCTCTCTCTGCTCCGGGGTATACAACATCAACTTCTCCCACCAATTACATTGAACCTCGTGGGGTAACAGTCTCTTTGGCTCCTACTAAATATAACTACATTTTAAACCCTTCTTTTGAACTTGGTACTAGTAGCGTTCCAAATAACTGGACATTTACCAACTTAACCCCAATTACTGTAGATACTACCATGGACCTTGCTCCTGGTTCTAACTATATGGTTTCTATATCTACTCCAGCAACTTTTTCTGGCACATATCTAGGTACTATACAGACTAGTTACACTGGTGAATTATTAACCTCTAAATTTTACACGTACTCTATTTACGCCAAGAGCATTTCTGGAAATCAAGATGTTATTTTAGTTTTAACTGACGGCACAAAAATCTCAAGTAAAACAGTAAGTTTAACAGACACTTGGCAAAGGTTTTCAGTGTCAATTAGTTGCACTAACGCACCAAGTACTTTAACAGTAAAAGTTACCACCTCTACCCTGGGTGAAGACTTTGTGTTAGACTCAGCTCAACTTGAACCTGGCTCAGTTGCTACAGACTATTTTGATGGAGAAAGAGACTTTTCTGGAGGAGCATGGACTGGGGATACAAATGCATCTCCTTCTGCTTACTACCCAAACTTGTCATTACGTATTGCTCATCTTATGGACTCAATTGAAGACTACCTTCCTATTAGTACACCATACTATGTCACATTCTATGGAAGCACAAGTTTTACAGATGTTGCGTTGTCTAATATTTCATAGTACTATATAGTATATGAACACTTTAATTCTAGTAATTATTTCAGGAATGGCTACTGGCTATGTCTTGGAATTTATTGGCTCATTTATGAGCACTGACCGTTGGTTGAAACGGATTCTAACACTACCTTTATCCTATGGTGCAGCTTGGGTTATGGGTATTACAGGGCTTCCACTTATTGTTATTGGGTTAGCTTCTGCATTCTTTTCATTGTCTGTCTTGCATTTATTAAACAGGCCTGTTACTATTACTCCTATAACCCGTCGTTAATAGGAGAATAGGTGAATAGGTGGAATGATGATGATGATGATATAAAAGGATTTGGATTACTTGATGGTGATATTCCTTCTGGCCAAAAGAAGATACCAGTAAGTAAAAAGAGTTCTAAAACCCGTCATCAAAGGGAAAAAGAGGACTGGACTCCTGCAGATGTTGCAAGTGAGTTTAGTTGGCGTATCTACGATAAGATTCGTGGCATACCAAATATGATAAACACTAAAACTCTTACTATCTTACTAGCTAAGAATCGTAAGGATTTTGGAATAACTGCAACTATGGAACTTGATTTACTTGACAAGTTTATAGGTGATGAAAGAAACTTAATAGCAGTTAAAAGACAACCAAGTAAAACTATTAATATCTTCTTAGTCTTTATAACTAATAATGTCAATAAGCTAAATCAAACTAGTCAAGTAGTCATTGAAGAAGATAATAGTAATTTAATAGCTAATGATGGAAAAGTATTTGACAACACTATCATTGGTAAGGCAGCATTAGAACGTCACGAAGCAAAATTAGGAAGGCAATAATGACATACGACATATCACAAATCGAACCAATTAAACGTCACTGGCTACTTCGCAGTGCTAACATTCCTCGCCGTTTTATTGGCATGGAACCAGCAGATATCATTGCAACTACAGGGGAGTTTCCTGAAGAGGTGGATATCTGGTTAGAGCAAGTCCTTGAAGGCAAGGTTATCAAGCAAATTGGTGGGCTAGGCATGACAGGTGTCGGTCTACTGTTTGACGGTGGCCCAGGACTAGGAAAGACAACACATGCTGTTGTTGCTCTGATGGAGCTAGTTCGCAACCTTTCAGAGAACGAGGATGAAGCCAGGGAGACTCTAGCCATGAGCCCAGAGACTTTCGGTATGCAGTCTCGCCCAATTTATTACATGACTTTTCCAGAGTTTCTATCTCGTAAGAAAGCAATCATGGATGCAGAGGGTGAACTTCGTAAGGAGCTGTACCGTGAGATGGAGGGTTTCCATGGCCGTGCTAAAGAAGACTGGCTAAACGTTCGTGTCCTAGTTCTAGATGACTTAGGAAAAGAATACGGCTCTACTTATAACGACAGTTCATTTGACGAGATTCTTCGTTCCCGTTATGATAAAGCTCTACCAACAATTATCACGACAAACGTAAAACGTGAAGATTGGACAGCACAATACGGGGCAGCAATGGGTAGCTTTGCTCACGAGGCTTTTACTCGTGTTCGTATTGACGGTCAAGACCTACGTAAAAACAAAAAGTAAAGGAAGATACAATGAATAACTGGCGTACAGTTCAAATATTTCTAGAACCAACAACTTTCAAGATTTATGAAGTTGAAATTAGTCAAGATTCACCAGACCATGTCCGTTGTAATTGCAACTCTTTTTCATCAAACAATGGGTGTAAGCACTCTAGGTTTGTTAAGAACCACATGAAAAAGAATGGCGGGCATTACGCAGTCCAGATTTCAAAAGAGATTGCTGATAACGAAGTTCTAGAGGCAATGGATGATGCGGAGTCTTTTCGCAAGTTTATTATTAACAATGCAAAGATTGAAGTAATCTACTAATGAAGGGCGGAGATATTTCTAATGAAACTCCGCCACGTATCATAGTACTAATTGATGTTGTGGCTGAGTCGGAGATAGAGGAAACACGTAAGTTTCTAAAGTCTTCGACTAGCCGCAAGGTCTCTAAACTAAATAACCTGTCACTATCCCAGCTGTGGATACTGGCTAATAAATTTGGGCTTTCAGTGGAGCTAGCTGGTTTTGAAACAGAAGACTGGACCCAAGAGCACCTTGATTCAATTATGGATAGACTTGACAGGCGGGGAGGAAACCCGTTTAATTATGCTGAGTTATATGCCAATATTGATGACTTTATTTCTGAGTTACCATACCGCAGTAACTTAAAAGGCGTTATAGATTTACCAGGACGTGTTGCAAGATACGGTTCATGGGGTATAGAATTACAAAACTTATAGGAGGATAAAATGGCAGCAGATAACGAGTACCGTTTAGTTAGCAAAGTTATTATTGATAGGGATATCATCCCTGTACTGGAGCGTGGAATCAAAGACGATTGGATTGTTGATGATGACTTGCGCCGTGTGTGGAAGTTTGTTCGTGAACACTACACCAATTATCGTGAGGTTCCTACAGCCATAGCTGTAAACGACAACTTCCCAAACTTCAAGACTCTAGTTGTAGAGGACACCCTCGACTATTTGATTGACAAGATGGTTGAGTTTCGCCGTCGTACTTTGACTCGTAATAGTGTTGAAGATGTCGTGCTTGCACTGAACAGCAATGACCATGAGTCAGCATTGACAGAGATGTCCAAAGCGATTGCATTAGTAAACGAGCAGGGAGTCATTGGTACTACTCACGTGGACCTCAGCAAAGACCCTGACCGTCGTTGGGCAGAGTATGAGGAACTAGTGAACGCCAAGATGTTAGGTGTTCCTACTGGCTTCATGAAGATTGACGAGGCTACTGCAGGTTTGCAGGGCGGACAACTTATTACTGTTATTGCTCCACCAAAGACTGGTAAGTCACAGATTGCCCTACAGATGGCTATAAACGTCCATGCAGCGGGTCTGGTGCCTATGTTCCAGTCTTTTGAGATGAACAACCATGAGCAGTCTCAACGTCATGACTCAATGCGTGCACACGTTTCTAATGGTCGTATGCGTCGTGGTAAACTAAACTCAACTGAGGAGGACCGTCTTCTGAAGCTTTATGATGATATGAAGACTGAGCATCCTTTCCACTTGGTAGACGCTGTGAATGGCCTGACAGTAGACTCTCTTGTCGCTAAGGCAGAACAACTCAAGCCGGACGTACTTTTTGTGGATGGTGTCTATTTGATGATGGACCAGGTGACAGGCGATGCCAATACACCTCAGGCGTTGACTAATATTACTCGTGCGTTGAAGCGTGTGGCTCAGAAGCTTAACATTCCGGTTATCGTTACAACACAAACATTGTTGTGGAAGATGAAAGGTGGCAAGGTGTCAGCTGACTCTATTGGTTATTCT